>Ga0206682_10003076_pt1 | contig 14564 bp, 9 predicted proteins | sample M240m12015metaG_FD_155444 | JGI IMG/M metagenome (GOLD analysis project Ga0206682, IMG submission 155444) | Ammonia-oxidizing marine archaeal communities from Monterey Bay, California, United States - M2 40m 12015 | ecosystem: Environmental > Aquatic > Marine > Intertidal zone | place: USA... | reverse complement strand
AAGACAGCTCTTTTAAGAAATGCAAAAATTAGAATTAGTAATATTCATCCCGGAAGACTATTAATGAATCTTCGAGGAAGAGATAAGTGGATAAAGTAATATGGCGGATATTCAAAAGAATTTTGTTGCCGGTAAGATGAACAAAAGTGTCGATGAGAGACTTGTTCCTAACGGTCAGTATGTAGATGCATTAAACGTAAGACTAGGTTCTACTGAAGCTTCTGAAATTGGTTCTGTAGAGAATGCATTAGGAAACACTTCTTTGACTATGTTAAATTTTAACGGTGTAAACCTAAGTGATAATGCCACTTGTATAGGTAGCCTTCACGATAGTCAAAAAGATACTATATATTGGTTTGTGCATGACAGCTCATTTACAGCTTCAGCTACGGGTAAAATAGATATGATACTATCATACAATACTAATTCAGATGTGTTAGCATATCACGTAATTAGTTCTGATGATGGTGAAGGTCAAAACACTACATTAAATTTTGACCCTAAACATCTTATTACGGGTGTAAATAAAATTGACGATTTGTTGTTTTTTACAGACAACTTAAACCCTCCAAGGGTTATTAATGTAATGAACAACTATGAGAATCCTGCTAACTATATAGACAGGTTTTCTTCTGAGGATATTTTAGTTATTAAAAAACCTCCATTTACAGCACCTACATTAGCTATGACTAATGTAAACAATAACTCGGATTTCTTAACTGAAAGATTTGTTTCTTTTGCTTATAGATATTTATATGAAAGTGGAGAATACAGTGCAACCTCTCCTTGGAGTGAAATAGCTTTTAACCCTAGAGCTTATAAACCTTCTATAAAAAGTGGTGTTAACGATGGAATGGTTAATCAGTATAATGCTGTAGATGTAACATTTGATACAGGAGGAGAATTGGTTATAGGTGTTGACCTTTTATTTAAAGAAGCTGAAAGCAATGTAATTAAGGTTATTGAAAAAATAAACAAATATAACTTAGGTTATTCAGACAATACAAAATATTCTTTTACTTTTAGTAATAGTAAAATATTTACAGTACTTCCTGAGTCAGAGTTGTTAAGATTATACGATAATGTTCCTCATAAAGCTAAGGCTCAAACTTTAATGGGCAATAGATTAATTTATGGAAACTACGTAGATGGATATGATTTAAAAGACTCTAACGGTGAAGCTATTGATTTAAGATATAACTTATCTTTAAATTCTGTAGATGCAACTGATATAGATTTAGACACAGGCAAAGGACCAACTTCTTATACTGTTGGAAACTTTAGCAAAGTAGTTCAAGATTCTGCTCTTGAAATTAATATTCCAACAGATATATTTCCTACAGAGGTAGGAGCAGAGCTTTCTTTTGAATATGTTTTAGAGCATGATTCTTTTCATGCGGTTGGCGGTGCAACACCACCTGCTGAAACATCAGAAGATATTATAGTTTCTCTTATATTTCCTATTAATAAAGTATACAATAATGTAAATGAATTAGTTACATCTCAAGAGTTTGTAAATGTAATTGGTACAACAGGTGGTAACATACTAAGTGTTCAAGATTCTTGTAATGGATTTACTTTTACTGATACAGTAAATTGTGCAATTCCAACAGCACTTGGAAGTTATGAAAAACAAAGAAGCGGAATAACACAACTTGACCAAGCTATTAGTATTAATTTGACAACAAATCTTTTAACGTTGTCTAATATTGCTATGGAGTTTCAAAATAGCTCAGGGGATGTTGTTTTTGAATACTATAAAATATTAGGTGTTCCAACTGCTACTTATAATTCAGTTGGTAATCCTAAAAGTTTACATAGTGATAGAAGCTATGAGGTTTCAATGATATATGTTGATGAGTATAGTAGAGCTACAACAGCATTGGTTAGTAGTACAAATACTATTAGCACTCCTCCTTCTTCTTCTGTTACTCAAAATAAAATACAAGTTAATATACCAACTTCTCAAACCCCTCCTTATTGGGCTAAGGGTTATAAGTTTGCAATTAAATCTGATGGTGGTTCTTATAAAACTATATTTAGTAATATTGCTTATTTAGACCCTGTAACAAATGATACATACTTTTTGCTTGAAGGAGAAAACGCAGCTAAAGTAGAAGAGGGTGATGTTCTTATCGTAAAGACAGATGTTAATGGGGCTAGAACAAATAAAACATTAACCACTGTTTTAGAAAAGAAAGCACAAGAAGCTGATTTTATTGAACCTATAAATCCTGCAGGTGGAGACCCTCTTGAAGTTCCTTCAGGTGTTTACATAAAACTTAATGCTACAAGTTTCTCAACTTCAAATATTTCTAATGCAGTAGTAGCACCCGGAGAAGTATCAAACACAAGACAATCAAGGAATTTTCCTTGGATAACTTATCCAATGAATAAACAAGATTCTGCAGGGAATTGGGTAGATTATACTGTTCCTGAAAATAGTAGAATAAGTTTTTATTTTAAAGGATACAGAAGAGGTTATAAGAATAGATGTACTGCTAAATGTGAAAGAGCAATATATACTGTTGATTTAGATTTGGTTTCTAGTAGAACATATAGTAATATGTATGATTTTTTTATTGGAGACAATGTAGCTGAATTATTAAGTCAAGGAGTGGGTGAGTGTGGTACTGATTACACTACGCAACTTCTTGGTGCAAACAACCCTACTCCTAAATCAGTTACTTCATTTGAACCACCTTTTCCGCAAACCGCAAATTATGCATTTGAGTTTCAAAGAAATAGCAATACAAATGAAATGGTTCTTTCAATAAGAAGCAGCTACCAAGGATGTGGTAGTGGAAGTGCAAGTTCAAATGTAACTGCTAACGTTACAGTATACAGGGCTGACTCTACTTTTATTTTTGAAACTCAGCCTGATGAAACAGCTCCTGATATTTTCTTTGAATCTCCAACCACTTATCCTATTGTGAATGGATTCCATCAAGGAAACGTAGCCAACCAAACAATATCTCAAGCAGGGATTGTAGAAACTGATTTCTTTAACTGTTTTAGTTTTGGAAATGGTTCAGAAAGTTACAAGATAAAAGATTCTATAAAAGGAAAAGCTTTTGGTTTTGGAGAAAGAGTAACTGCTGTTGCTTCACAAGATTACAAAGAAGCAAAAAGAAAAGCAGACCTAACTTACAGTGGTGTATATAATAACGAAAATAATGTAAACAAGCTAAATGAATTTAACTTAGGGCTAGTAAATTATAAACCCTTAGAAGAATCGTTTGGTTCAATACAAAAGTTATATGCTAGAAGCACAGATATACTTACTCTTCAAGAAGATAAAATATCTTATGTTCTTGCGGGTAAAAATTTATTGTCTGATGCAGCAGCAGGTGGAGCTATTACATCTATACCTGAAGTATTAGGTACTCAGATAGCAAGACTAGAAGATTATGGAATAAGTGAAAACCCTGAAAGTTTTGCTCAATTTGGTTTTAATAAATATTTTACTGACCAAAAACGTGGAGCAGTACTTCAGTTAAAAGGAGGCTCATATCAAAATGAACAGCTATCTGTTATATCTACATCAGGTATGAGAAGCTATTTTAGAGATTTGTTTACATCTAATATAAATACTCAAAAATTAGGAGGGTATGACCCTTACCACGATGAATACATATTAACAGTTACAGATAAAAGTTTACCTGTGGATTCACAATGTGTATCCTGTGGTCTTACTATAGGTTATGATTTTTCTATAGATGCTAATGTAAAATCATTTTGTGTAGAGCTTGGTTCTGATGTAGGAACATCTACAATTGATTATGTAGTTTCAGGAGGGTCATATAATATTACTGTAAATTTTGATGGACAAGAAACCTCTTCAGGAAATGTTACTCAAAATGGTTCGTTTACTTTTACTAAACAAAATCCATTAAGAACAACAGCGACTATAACAATTACAGGTGAAGCTTCTGAAGGCGATACACTTCAGCTTACAACAAACTGTGTTTCTGCTGAACCTTTGACAATTATTCAGTTGGCTTTAACAGCTAACTATGATGCAGAACAAAGCATTCACTACGGGTATGATTACTCTTTAAATGGATATAATTCTCCAAGGCAACAGTTTAGAGTTGAAATGCAAGAAGGAACTACTCCTATTGTGAGCGAGTACTTTGCTACATCCGGTAATAAAGGTCAAGCTAATATTCCTACAAATGGAAGTACGGTCACTATGTATGTAACAAAACAAGATGGTGATACATTTGATTGGGAAGAAGCAAATGATGAGCTTAGGTTTTATACAAGTAATACTCTTTATTCTAATAATTCAAGTGATATAAATTCATTAATATCATTATCAAATGAAGCAACATATTTGGTTTCTAAACAAATAGAGGTTAGTGTTGCAGCAAATTATGGAGAGTCAGGAGACCAAGCTAATTGCTGTGGAGAAATATCTACTGCAAATTATTATATTCCTTACAACGAAAGTTTTATAGATACTGATACATTATATACTGATGCAGCTTTAACAATACCTGCAACAATATCAATAGGGCTTGGATTACACAACCCTAGCTTTCCTACTATACAAAGAAGGAGTGCAGGTGGTGGTGCTATACTTTCAGGATATACTGCTTGTCCAAACTGCGAAGGCTCAGGAGAACAAGACATACCTTTAGAGATTTTTATTCCTACTGTGTATGCAGCTACATTTACAATGCCGAATACATCGGATGCATATTTGTATTTAATGTACAGAACAAATCTTGCTACTAGCAAATTGTTGTGTTATGACTCAACAGATATATATGATGCTTGTTGTGATTGTATTAGTAGTGTATGGAAGTCTGTTGAATTAAAAACATCAGCCTTAGAAGATGACGCTTGTTGTGGAGCTTCTACCACAGGTGTTTATTATTTTCCTTTTGCAGAAACAAGTTGGACTACAGCTACTATTCTTTATACAGATACAGGTTTGTCAGTACCTGCTCCTAATGCTTATTATGTAGAAGGAGACGGAACAGGAGTTCAACCTTTTAGACAAATATCAGATGGAAATGGAACTCTAGGAACATTATCTAATTGTGATGTGTGTGTTGATTTATTGACACTAGGTTATGATGCAAATGATGCAGATGGAGTTTGTTGTGAAGCACCTGCTTCTTCTCAAGTTTATGTTGCACAAGGAGAAATATTTAGTACAGCTACAGATATTTATAGTGACAGTAGCTTAACTGTAAAAGCGGCAGATGGATTTTATGCACCTGATAGAATATTAACATCAATAGTACTAGACACCAATGCAAATGCAACTAGTTTGTGCTGTTTTTCAGGAGGACCGGGAACTACTTATTATATGTCTAGTCAGAACTTTAATCAAGTAGTAACATTTAATACAGCTCATTCATTGTGGTTAGATGCCGCAGGAACAATAGCAGCACCTGCAGGGTACTATATAGTTGATGCTACAGGAACTGACACTAGACAAATACTTAATAATAACTCAGGATTATTAGAATCTGTTACAGCTTGTGCTTCTTGTACAAGAACAGCTTTTGGCTCATCAACTAACGTTGGAAGTTCTGTAGCCTGCACAACAGCTCCTGAAACTTATTTTGCTTGGAAGAATGTTGGAAATACAGCAAGCACACCTGAGCTTGGAGACGTGGTTTACTACAACCAAACAGGTGGTAACTATCTTTCTGCAGGAAACTATTACATGAGTGCAGGAAGTAGAATTTATACTATTAATAATAGTGGAGGAGTAGTTCAAATACAAAATTGTGTTTAATAAAATAAATATAAAATGGCAGCAGTAGAAGGTGAATATTTTTTAGATGGTAGTACGCTATCTAATTCAACAGCGGTTTACAGTAATGTAGATTTAACTATAAAAGCAACAGATGGATACTATGCAGCAGATGGTATTGTTAGATACCAATTTGGAGGTAATTTAGTATCAACATCAACTTGTGGTGATTGTACAGGAAAGACTATTGAAATAACAGGGTGTGATACAAATACATATTATGCTGTATCTACGTATCCTGTTGCTGTTGGAGATGAAATAAGATTTATATCCAATGCAGCTTTGAATACAGTAGAGTGTGGTGTTGTAGCTAATACTAGCACTTTAACACCCGCAACATCTACCGTGTATGGTAATCAAGGATATGCTTGTGATTTATTTCAAGGACCTGTAAGTTCAATGACAGGAACGTATAATCAATTAGGAAGTATGTACGGTCAAAGTACTCCGTGCCCAAAAACAGATAGACAAGGAAATTTAGTTAATGTTAACATGGTCGGTACTTCTAATGGTTGGACAACTAGTGCAATTAATTGTGAGTTTGGAAATGGAAACGGTATATTTTTAGGGTGGGGATTTGAATTAACAGCAGAGCCAATTGCTGCAGACCATCACAAAGTTTATACTTTAAATGTATACTTTACCCCTGTTGGTGGTAGTGAAGGTGTATCTCCTTTGTATACAGTTACGTCACCTGCAACAGGAAACAATGCAACAAGTATATTAAGAAGAAGAGCAAACGGAGGTGCACAAACTTTTGAAGGTTCTTTTAGAATAGAAATTCAAAGCACAGAGCAAGTAACATTTGATACAGGCTTTATTACTCTTGATGGAGAAATTAGTTGGGTTGATGCTTCTTCTGCTATTACAAGAGAAACAACTTTAGGTACTTTAGGTACTTGTTCAGGTAGCCCTACAGCTTGTGCTCCTTCTGCTACAGCTTGTAACTTTTACTCACAGCAATCAAATTCTCAACAAGTAATTACGTCTAATCAATACTGTGGAATAACAATATGATAACACCGATAATAATATATAACGACAAGATATTAAAGCGACTAAGTATTTTTATAAATATAGGTGGGATAACTATTTATCCTTTTATTATTTTAAAAGAAAAAAATAAAAAGTACGGAGTAAATAAATTAGTTGTTCACGAGTCAATACACATAAAGCAAGCCGAAGAGTTATTGGTTTTACCGTTCTATATTTTGTATGTTTTAGAGTGGTTAGTTAAGTCACTAATACACAAGTCTTTTAAAGAAGGTTATTACAACATTTCTTTTGAAAGAGAAGCGTATTCAAACCAATACAATAAAGAATATATATCTGAAAGAAAGAAATATCAGTGGATTAAAAGAATAATAAAGTAAAAAATATATTAACTATCTTTGTAAAAAGAAAATAAAAAAAATTATGAGCAATTATAGACAACAATCAAATGGAGCTTTAGGTAACTTAACTACGTGCCCTACTTGTTATGATACATTAAATCTTTTATATAGTTCTAGTGAAACAACAGCTTGTTGTGAAACCGGAGGTGGAGGTTCAGCCCCTTATTCTGTAACAGTGTACGTAGCACAAGGAGAAACGTTTGCAACAGCAACAATGTTTTATGATGACACTGCTTTAACTACTGTAGAAAGTAATGGTTATTACACCTCAACTCTTGCTCCCGGCTCAAGAAGTTATAGAGAGTTAAGTACAGACCCCGGAGGAAACAATCCTACATTATCAGCTAGTGTTGTTTGTGATACTTGTTATGCTACTGTTAGTAATGTAAAAGAAAGTAGTGCAAATGTTGGAAGTAACACTGCGTATGATGCTTGTTGTGGAGCTTCTACCGCAGGTGTTTATCGTCTTCCTTATGATACGACATTCTTAACTGCAGATAAAATTTATGCAGGAACTGATATAACTTTATCAACTCCTTTGACAGGGTTTTTCTATTCAATTAACGATGGAAAAGTTAAGCAGTTTAACGGAGCTTCACCTGCAGGACAACCTGTAGATTGTGCAACTTGTTTTGAAACATTAACAGGAATAAGATATTCTAATACTGAAGCAGAAGATGTTTGTTGTGATGTAACAGCAACAGGAACATACTATGCAGCACAAGGAGAAACGTTTGCAACAGCAACAACACTGTATACAGACCAAGCTTTAACAGTAGTTGCTCCGGGTGGATTCTACAGTAATGATTAATAAAATGTATGAGCAATTACAGACTTTTACAAAATGGGGTTTTAGGCAGTTCAACTGCCTGCCCCACTTGTTATGATACCCTTGTATTGTACAAGCTTCCTTTGAATTATCCGGTAGCTCAATATGCAATATGTTGTGAATCTCCATCGAATAATCCTTCTATGACTACTGAAACAGTTTACGTAGCACAAGGTTCTACTTTTGCAACAGCAGGAATGATTTATAGTGATAAAGCTTTAACAATTCAAGCAGCAGAAGGATTTTATGCACCCGCGTTAACAGCAGGGTCTAGAGGAATTAATAGAGTAAAAGCAGGTACTAGTTTTTTCAGTCCAAATACCTGTCAATCTTGTTAATAAAGATAATATATGTCAAACGTAACAATATCATATAGCGAATCAGTTCAAGGATTTCCATCCTTTTACAGCTTTGTGCCTCAATTTATGATTGGGTGTAACAATTACTTCTATACTTTTGACAAGGGTAATTTGTATAAACACAGTACAAATTCAAATAGAAATAACTTCTATGGAACATCCTACCCATCAAAAATTAAAACAGTATTTAATGCAGAGCCATTAGTAACTAAATTATTTAAGACAATTACACTACATTCAAATGATTCTTGGGAGGTAGAGATGACAAGTGATATTCAAAATTATGGAAAAATAAATCCTAATTATTTTGAGAAAAAAGAAGGAGCTTGGTTTTCATATATAAGAACAGAAGGACCAAGTGGAGTAGCAGTTCTTGAAGACCTTAAATCAAGAACAGTAAATGGAATAGGAAATACTTATAGTGTAACACCTCAAAATCCACCTAATGCTCAATTTGACCAAGTGGTGTATGATTTAGATATTGACTTATACAATTTAAACATTGGAGATATTGTGATATATGAAGACCCAAATACAAGTGGTACATTTTTATATTGGGGAAAAGTTTATGACAAAGGATTTGTTGATAGTTTTGGTAGGCAAATAGTTTATATTGAGACTGATTCTGAAAGTAGCAGACCTTCAGCAGGAGGTTATCCAAATTTTACAGTTAGTGTAAAAAATTCTACAGCAGAATCAAATGGTATATTAGGTCACTATGGAGAAATAACATTGACCAATACAAAATCAACTGCTGTTGAGCTTTTTGCTGTAACTTCTAATGTAATGAAAAGCTTTCCATAAAAATTAGTATCTTTGTAATCAAATGATATTTAATTTAAGACCACTTATAGAATCAGATTATGAAGACATCCTTTTAGGATGGTGGAAGAGTTGGAGATTTCCTGCTCCTCCAAAAGATTTTTTACCTGACAATGGAACAGGTGGGATAATGGTTTTAGATGGAGACACCCCTGTTTGTGCAGGGTTTTTGTATACCACTAATTCAAAAGTTATTTGGGTTGATTGGATAGTATCAAGTATAGAGTACAAAGATAAAGATAAAAGAAAAGATGCTTTAACATTATTGTTATCGACATTAACAAACATAGCTAAGAATACGGGAGCAGAATATACATACGCATTAGTTAAAAATGAAAGCCTAATAAACGCTTACACTTCTCTTGGGTATACTTCAGGAGATAGCTATCAAAAAGAACTAATAAAAAAATTATAATATGGCAGGATTTACAGCGGTAGCGGCAGGAATTGGACTAGCATTGTCAGCAGGAACAACAACTGCCTCGTTCATACAAGCGGCAGACCAAAAGAAAAAACAAAAACAAGCAGAAGCTGATGCTGCAGAGGCAATGGCTGAAGCTCGTAAAAAAACAGAAGTTAACTTTTATGAAGAGTTGGCTGTAAACAAAGAAGCTTATGAAGCTCAACGTGAAGCAATGCTTAGTGCAGGTGCTCAAGCTATTGAAGCGGGTAAAGAAAGCCAAAGAGGTTTAGCTGCTGCTGTAGCAAGAACTCAAAAAGCACAAGAGGTTGGTCAAGCTAAAATCAGACAAGCAGAGATAGCTGATGTAAACAAACTAGAACAACTTGTTGCCAAGGAAGAAAGCAGACTACGTGATGTAAATATTCAACTAGACTTAGGAGAAGCTGCGGGTGCACAGGTTGCCGCACAGCAGTTTGCAGAGCAAGCACAAGCATCTACTATGCAAGGTGTTAAAGGTATTGGAGAAACTGTTCAAGCAGGTCTTCAAATGGTTCCGTTGTATCAACAAAATAAAGCAATAAAAGGACTTAATAAAGCTGCAGAGGCTAAAGGAATGACTGCTCAAGAATTTTTAAAAACTAACTCTAAAATTAATTTTGATGATTCAGGTAAAATATCAGGGTATAGATTAAACGGGCAAGACTTAAAGGCTGATTTCTTTGAGCAAGGAGACCAACAATTTCAAGGTGCTTTACTAGATATATTTGATACTGAAGGTATTAATAAATTTTATAAAACAGAGGACTAATGGCTAAAACATATTATAAGTACCAAAAAAGAGACGATGCTATTGATTGGTCTAAGATTGGTTCTGATATTTCAAAGACATTAACTGACGAAGCAACTAGAAGAGAGACTGAGAAGGCAAGTATTGATGAAGCCTCAAGAGAGTTTCAGAAAACACTTAATCAAGGTGTTGAGTCAGACAATCAAACAATACAAGACTTTGCTTTAAACGCAGCCTCAGAGGCTGAGAAGGCTAGGCTAATGCAAGACCGATTACTCAAGAATGGTCTTATAACTACTAAGCAGTACACCAAGCAAAGACAGAAGGTGTCTCAAGGTATTGATGACTCTTTTGAAATACTTACTAATATCTCCAAAATAAATAAAGCTAAAATGGAGCGTATGCAAGCCGGAACATCTGCAGGTCAGGAGCAATGGATGGCAGCCAACAATGAAGCCATAATGAATCTACAGACTCATGGTGTTTATATTAACCCTGAAACAGGAGAATATAATATGGCTAAAAAAACTGAAGATGGCGGAATAAGTTCAGACCCAAACACTTTTTCTTCAATGAATATTCTTAGAAGAACAGTAAGCAATACTGTTGATAAGTATAATGTAATGGGAAGAACTGACGATATAGCCAAGTCTTTGAATATTGACTATAAAGTAGTAAGATACAAAGATGGTGTTGCTGTCTTAAACGACCCTACACTTAGAAAAGGTTTTGATAAGACTAAGAAACAAATTATTGACGCAGAGTTAGTAGTTCCAACTCAAGTAGGTTCTATACTTACTGACTATCTACCTGCAGCACCAAACGGTGTCCCGTATGGTTTTACTCAAGACCCTAAAGAACAAAACGAAAACACAATTCTTTTAAAACTTAACTCAGCAGGTACGGGATATGAGCCTGACTTTACTAATAAGATTGGTAAACAACAAAAAGAACAAGCAAGAAAAGCTTTAGAGGGTGCTCTTGATGCTAAGATGAAAAGAAACTTAACTGCGTATGACCCTAGAAAAGATGATGAGCTAACAGAGACTGAAGAAAGAAGAAACCAATTTGTTTCTGACTTAGTTAATATGTCCACAGGAAACTCTTCTCAGTTTGAAAGTTTAGCTAAAGACTATCAGTCTAGACTGAACCAACAGCTACAGAAAAATGACGCAGGAAAAGTTACTAAGATAAGTAGAGATGAAGATAAATTTATTATAAATTTGACTAACAAGGGAAGAGATTCTGAAATAGTGGTTGATAGAAAAAATCCTGATAACACATATAAGTCTATTGAGCAAGTTACTAGAGACTTAAACAGAGAGCTTGGTCTTGTAGATGCAACTCAATGGAATAGAGTCAGTGGTAAATTTCTTGAACAAAATCCTGATGCGTTTTCAGGGGTTATAACAGAAGGTTCAACAGGAACTGAAAAAGGAGAAGTAACTAGTGCATTTGAAACTGTACCTAGATTTGAATTAAAAGGATATCTTAAAGACAATTTTAATGAAGAGATTGGTTTGAAAGAAAGTGGAGAGGTTAGAGAATTTAAAGATATACCTCCTGCTGTTGTAAACTTATTCAATAGAGGTCTTAAAGATATAACTATAGCGGGAGAACCTGTAGAAGTTAAAATAGTTGGAGACCCTGACGAAGATTGGATTGGAGAAGAAGGAGATTTTAAAATTAGTATAAGTGGTCAAGAGTTTCCTTTTGAATTTGATACGGATGAGGCTGATAACGAAATGGGTGCAGCAAGGCTTGCTCAAGCTATTGAACTAGAGATTAACAGACTTATTAATACTGCCAACAAGTACGGTGGTAATGTTCCTGAAGAGTTAATTAAAAAACCTAAAGTTGAAACTGAAACTACAACCAAAAAAAGAAGTAGTCGAAGTAGAAGAGGTAGAAGAAATAGAAGTAACGAAACTGAACAAAATATAATATTTGATTAATGGATAAGTTTACAAATTTATACAATTATTTAAAAGAACAAGGTTTAACAAATTTATCTGCCGAAGAGTTTAAAGTTGAATATGCTAGTGGAACTGATAAAAATTCAAAACTATATTCTTATTTAAAAGATGAAGGATTAACAAACTTAGATTCAGAAAAATTTAATGTTGAATATTTCCCTGATTTGGTAAAAAAAAAAGACGAATCTATTTTTCCTTCGGAAGAGGTCGTTACGGAATTACCTACCACTCAAGAGGTGGAAGTGTCTACAGAATCGGATGCTTCGTTTACTGAACCCCAAAAAATATTTAACGAATACGTTGATGAGATAGACGCAGACTTTACCGGTCAAGAGGAAGAGTTTGCTGTACCTGAAATGAAATACAAACTTGGAGACTATGGTTTTAAGTTTGAGGAGACAGGTATGTTCGGTGACAAGATGAAAGTTACTGCACCGAATAAGAAAACAATTGTCATTGACTTAGATGAAACTGTTGAAGGTGGATTCTTTACTAAGAGTGATAAAGAAACCGCAGAGACATTAAAAGACTTCCTTAAGAAAAACCAAGATGTAGAACAGCAGTTCAACATAGAGGAAGAAAAGTATATCAAAGAAAAAGCTAGGATTAAAAATGAGAAAGATGTTGAAGAGGGTGTTGCCGAGTTAAATCTAAGAGCCGAAGAATACAACGATGATGTAAAAACATATGTAGCAAAAAGTGCTGAGTTAAAAGAAATGGAAGAGGTTTACGGAAACCTTACCTCAGAGCAAATGCTTGGTGAATACAACGAAGGCTACACAAAATACCTTGATTTAAAACAAAACCTAAAAGAAGAAGCCAAGAGACTATCTAGAGAAAACGATGGTCTAGAGCTTCAAGGAATGAGACTTGATAGGAATGTAGGTAAGTGGTCTGAGATGAAAAGAGAGCAGGGTACTTGGTACGGAACTCTTGGTAAATCATTTTATGAAGGTATAGGAGGAGTTTTGGCAGGTCAAAGAAATTTAGCTACAGATATAAAAAGTTGGTTTATTTCTTTTGGAAAAGAAAGAGGAATGCAAGGTGCTTACTCTAATGTTTTTGTGAATGAAGCAAAAAAACGAGGTGTAGAAATACCTGAAGGTCTTGACATAAACAATGAAAAACAATTTGATTCTTTTTTAGAAACAGTTGATGAGGATATAGTAAGCTCTATTGATAGAAAGATTCTTGATGCAATTCGTAAAAAAGAAAAGTATGGAACAGTAGATTTTGTAGCGACTCCTGAAGAAAATGAAATAGAAATAGTATATAAAGGTCTTCCTGAAGGTGCTAAGTTTTCAGGTCAAGTCGCTCGTCTTCCACTAGAAAGTGGAACATTAAAAGCAACTAGAGAAGGTCTTTCTAAAATGATTGGAGGAGAACTTAGTTCTCATCAGTACGATGAGTTAGCTCAATCACAATTTTGGATGGGTTCACTTAAAGGTGTCACAGAATCATTACCTGCTCTTGTTGGTGGTAAAGTAAATAGAGTAGCAAATTTGATGGCTCAGGTTACAGACCATTTATACGAAGAAATGGCTAACGACCCTGACTTTGTAGATGTTCCTGAATGGGAGAAAGCAACAGTATCAATACCAATTGGGATTGCTGTTGCGGCACTTGAAGACTTTGGTTTCAGAAATGTAATGAAACAAAAAGGAGTCGTATCAGGAATAATAATGAAAGCAATGGGTAAAGTTCCCAAAGGTGCTTCAGTTAAAACATTGACAAAAGTAATACGAGAAGAGGTTAAAAGCTCAGGAGGAAGGTTTGCTCTTTCTGCAGGTATAGCTTCTGCTGCTGAGGCTGAAACAGGTCTACTACAAGAGATTACAGATATTGGTGGTAAAGCCCTATACAATCTTGCAAAGAAAAAAGATATGTTCCGTACTCCTGATAGCGTTGGCGAGTATGTTACACAAGTATTGAAAGCTGCAGCACAAGAGGCTGTTGGTGGTTTTGTATTAGGTGTACCTAACTCAATCAAGGCTGCATACTCTAAAGCAGATTTCACACAGGTGAGTGACTTAGAGTTTGAAACTTTTACTCAGCTTACATCCGACAATAAAAGCTATCAAGAGTACAAGACAGCTTTGGCTACAAAATTAAAACAGCAATTAAACGCTAAGGAAATAACTCAACAAGAAGCAGACGACACAATGGATGCTTTTGAAAGAGTTGTTGGTGTTCAACAAGGTATACCAACTGATATGAG
>Ga0206682_10003075_pt1 | contig 14571 bp, 12 predicted proteins | sample M240m12015metaG_FD_155444 | JGI IMG/M metagenome (GOLD analysis project Ga0206682, IMG submission 155444) | Ammonia-oxidizing marine archaeal communities from Monterey Bay, California, United States - M2 40m 12015 | ecosystem: Environmental > Aquatic > Marine > Intertidal zone | place: USA... | reverse complement strand
AGTCTGCCTGGTAACAGGAGCTGGTGGCTCTATAGGTTCAGAACTATGCCGACAAATAGCAAAATGCAAACCAAAACACCTAATCCTTCTAGATATGAGTGAGCCTGCCTTATTTAATATCGAGCAAGATTTACTTCAATCTAAGTTTACTGGTATTTCTTGCTATCTAGGCTCAGTTACCGATAATGATCTGCTTAACAAAGTGTTCACTGAAAACGAGATCAACAGTGTTTTCCATGCTGCCGCCTATAAGCACGTACCGATGGTAGAAAGTAATCCAATGGCAGGTCTCATTAATAATGTAGAAGGTACTAAAAATATACTCGCCGCAACACAACGCGCCAAGTGCGAATCCTTCACGCTTATATCAACCGATAAAGCTGTGCGCCCCACTAATGTAATGGGGGCAACCAAGCGCATCGCAGAAATGTTTTGCCAATTCGCTGCCGAATCAAATTTTAACAATACTGTAATTTCTATGGTTCGCTTCGGCAATGTGCTTGGGTCATCAGGCTCTGTAATACCAACTTTTCAAAAACAAATAAAACAAGGCGGTCCTATTACGCTAACGCACAGAGAAATTACACGCTATTTCATGACAATTAATGAGGCAGCACAGCTGGTTATTCAGGCCGCAGGCATGGCGGATCAGGGGGATTTATTTTTGCTTGATATGGGAGAACCGGTAAGAATATATGACCTTGCAGAGCGCTTAATTCGCTTATCTGGAAAGACAGTTAAGCATGACGCAAATGGCGATGAGTCTGGTGCTATTGAAATAAAAGTTACTGGACTTCGATCTGGAGAAAAATTATATGAAGAATTATTGGTTGATGCAGATGCTGTTGCAACAGAACATACAAAAATCATGCGTGCTAGAGAGCAATATATTAGCAAAGAAGCCTTGGAAACTGGCTTTGAAGACTTGGTAGACTCACTTAAAGAAGGTAACTTTAATGAGTTTAAAGCTGTACTCGGCGAGCTTGTTATTGGATATAAGCCAACGGAATCAAAGTAGTGTGTTTAAAAGATTAATCCAGATTCTATTGCATCTTGCTTTTTTAGTTTTACGTCCGCTTACTGTTGGGGTAAGAGGTATTTGTTTTGATGTAAGCCTAAATAGCTTTCTTTTGGTGAAACATACGTATTCAAATGATTGGGCTCTTCCAGGAGGAGGAGTTGAAGTTGGAGAGTCAATTGAAGAAGCTCTTAATAGAGAGCTTAAAGAAGAGGTTGGAATTAGGTGTAAGAATATTGATGTGATGAATGTATATCATAACGTATTAATTACTAAGCGAGATCATGTGGTCATTTGCTTGGTTAGTAGTTGGGAGGAAGATATGAGTTATGAGCAGCCTAGGCTGGAAATTTCCAAAAAAAAATGGTTCACAATAAATGATCTTCCAAAAAATCTAACTCCTTGCACCCGCTATGCTTTGAAAGAATACGTCGCCAAATCAGGTTTACAAATCAATAATCAAAATACTATTTAAATTAATTTAATAAAACCAATATCTTTTTAACAATGGCAGTACTATTAATCTCATAATATGTTCTTAGATATTGCGGGCTTCCAACTATAGAAGAATAAATATTACCTAGACTAATTCTTAAAAACTATTCAAAACCAAAATTTTAAGCTTCCAATACTAGCTGGTTTTTATTAGAGGATTTTCCTAAAAAATCTTAGTCTTTGTTCGATTTTTGGTCTAAAAAATATTAAAAAGTTTAATTTAACTATTTTTTATCCAATTATCTTTCATTTGCTTTGAATTTTTTATCCCTATTACAACTGAGGATACATTATCTTCCTTTAAAGCCCAATTTATGGAGTAAGTACTAAGGCTTTGATTACATTTGGTTGCTTTTAGCTTTAATTCATCAACTTTTTTTAATGCGCTTTTAAATTCTTCACCCATGAACAACGGCAATCTTGAACGTCGATCATTTTTAGGAAAAGTTGAATTTAAGTTGAATTTTCCCGTTAATAGGCCGCTCATTAAAACATTGTAGGCAATAACTTTGATATTTTTTCTAGAACAAATTTCTGAAATATCAGAATTTAACGAACCTGTTAAAATACTTAAAGGTGTTTGAATATAATCAACTTTAGAAACTGTACATGCTTTCTCAATTTGTTCTGCTGTAAAATTAGAGCAGCCGATTGAATTGATCTTACCTTCATCTTTAATTTTTGAAAGCTCAAAAAATGTATCTTCAATCTTAGTATTTTCATCAGGCCAATGAACATAAAATATTGGTAAAGTTTCAAGCCTTAAACGTCTTAAACTGCTTTCAATATCTTGTCTAATTTTTTTTACAGAACTATCTTTAGTTATAGTACCTCTCTTGGAACTTGTATTTGTCCATGAAAGACCCCCTTTTGTTGCTATCACCACATCATGTCGTCGCTTACCTAGTATATTGGAAAGTCTTTCTTCTGATAGCCCAAGTCCATAAACGCCGCCTGTATCAAAAAAATTAACGCCCAATTCAAGACCAGTATTTATTGCTTCAGCTATGTCATTGATTTCAATATTACCCCAATCAGTTCCACCCAAAGGCTCACATCCAAAACAGAAAGGGGATAATTTCATGGTTTGATTTTTAATCCTGTTATATTCTTTATCCCAATTATTCTAAACGCGGTTTCAAAAAGAATACGAATATCTAAAAAAAAACTTTGCTCTTCGACATATTTGAGCCTTAACAAATTTTTTATAGGCTCTATTTCAGTCGCATATTTTTCATCAACATTTTTATCACCTAAGACTTTATCCATGTCCATAAAATATAGTGAAGCTAAATCAGTCAAGCCAGGTTTTATTAATAATATTTTCTTAAATTTCCCTTCATATTTATTTGTATAATAAGTTACTTGGGGGCGAGGGCCAACAAGAGACATTTCGCCTTTTATTATATTGAAAAATTGTGGAAGTTCGTCTAATTTATATTTTCTTAAAAAACGACCTACTTTTGTAAATCTAAAGTCATTTAAAGCAGTAGAATGGCCCCCGATGCTTTCAGCGTCATGAACCATTGTTCTAAATTTATATATTTTGAAATTCTTATTATTTTTTCCAGCTCTAACACCTTTATAAAATACTTTACCAGGCGAAGTAACTTTAATTGTTATAGATAATAGAATCAATACAGGAGATAAAGCAATTAAAGCTAAAAACGAAATTACCTTATCAAATATTGTTTTCAATTATAAAATATAAAAATTATAAGTTCAGTAAATTCTAATCATTAATTCATTTAGCTTTATGGTTTAACAAACCATGCGCCGCCTCGACCATCTGGACGCAAGTAGGTGTCTATTGAGTTTTCTTCTATAAATTCATCAACTGCTTTTCTTGAGCCAAAGCATGTAGCATAGTCATCAATAATAATACAGCCACCTGATGAAATATTTTGATAAAAATTTTCTAATGGAATTTTTGTTGATTCATACCAATCTCCATCCAATCGAAGTATTGCTATTTGACCAACTTTATCTTTGTGAGTTGGAGCAGTATCTTGGAACCAACCCTTTACTAGGGTTATTTTGTCTTTTGGTAGATTAAGTTTATCAAAAAATAATTCACTAACTTGTTGGATTGTACCTAAGCAAGAACCTTCAACTAGAGGCTGAACGTATTCACCAGCCTTTGTTCCTTCATAATCTTCAGCGGTTGGCTCAGGCAATCCCTCGTACGAGTCAAAAAACCAAAAATCACGATTTTCATCACCAACAATCCTGCTTGTAAGGGCCATCATGGCTGCTGTGCCACCCTCTGCTACACCACATTCTATAATGACACCTGGAATTTTATTTTTTTCAATACGTGAAGTAACATTAAAAGCATTTTCCAATGCCTTCCAACCACCCATAGTATATGGAAGTAATTTACGAGTTAGCGATTGTCTAGTTTTCACTTCATTGCTACTGAATAAACCAGTAATGGATGTAGATAATGAGTATGAAATCCAAATTCTGCGTTTATTTAACCAATATAAATTATCATAAACCCACTTAAAAGCTTTTGCCGGAAGAATGGTCTGCAATATTGGAATAATAATTCTAGCAAATTTTCCTACTAAACCAGGCTTGTAATTGATTTCGTTTTTTTTCTTCATTTTTTCTCCAAAAATTGTCTATTAAATTAAGTACTAAGTATTTTTTTTACAGCTTCTATAACGTTATCAGTATTGAAATAGTAATCTTTTTCAAGATATCTAGAACTTGGTGCTGGAGCATCTGGTAACGCTAGCCTAGATGGAGGTTTTTTTAGACTTCCAACAGGCAGCTTTTCTACAACTTGAGATACAACTTCACTCGCAAAACCTCCTGACAACCAGCCTGTATCAACTACCAGTAAATGACCAGTCTTTTTAACAGATTTAAGGATAGTATTAACTTTCAGGGGATTTAAAACTCTAATATCAATTACTTCAGCAGAAATTTTTTCATCAATTAAGTGTTCTGCGGCATCTCGAGCAAGCAATGATGCGTAGCTTGATCCAACTATTGTTATATCACTGCCTTCAATTGAAATAACAGGCTCAACGCTACTTAAGTCAATCTCATCAACATCATCAATTTCTTCTTCGAGGTCATACAGCCATCTATCATCAATATAAAGGACTGGATCAGGACTTAAAACAGAGGCAATAAGTAAGTCTCTAGCATCTTTGACTGTTGAGGGCATTACAACTTTCAGCCCAGGAACATGTGAAAACCAAGCATGAAGTGCCTGAGAATGCTGAGCACCTTGCTCACCACCTCTATTTATTATAGATCTTATAGTAACCCCAGGACTGGCTTGCCCGCCAAACATATGAGACCACTTTGCAGCCTGATTTACAATTGGATCCATTGCATAAATCATAAAATCCATTCTTGGATGGACAACTATAGGCTTCATACCAGCAAGAGATGCTCCTACTGCCGCGCCTGTAACAGCCGATTCTGAAACTGGTGTATCAATAATTCGTTTTTTACCAAATTTCTTATCTAAGTCTGTCATGGTTTCACCAACATACCATGGACTCCATAAACCTTGTCCAATAATGAAAACTTCTGGGTACTTATCAAGAAGATATTCAAATGCAGAAAGAATTGCGCTACTGTATTTGTGATTTTGCATTTGAGTAAGTATTAACCTTTATTTGAATAAACGTATTCTAATGTTGAATTTTTATCAGGATAATTATCTTTTAAAGCTTTATCCCATGCGTCATCTATTCTTAAATCAATTTCTTTTTCCAAATTAATACTTTCTTCTTCACTCCATAGATTTCCTTCTATCATAGAATTACATAATCTAGATATAGGATCTCTTAATTTCCAATTATCCATATCATCTATACTTCTATTAACACCAACATCAACATCCTCTCTCCAATCAACATGACCAAACCATCTGTATGTTATTAACTCTATAAGTCTTGGTCCTTTACCTAATCTCATATCATTAATTTGTCTTTTAGCTGCCTTGTAAACTGAAGCAACATCGTTGCCATCCACTAATTCATATGAAATTTCATTAGCGACAGCAAATCTTGAAATCTTGTCACTAGGTTGGCGAAGAGATATGTGCATGTGGCTAGAAAATAAATTATTTTCTATGGCAAATAGGATTGGTGCATTCTGAATTTTTGCAAGATTAAAAGATTCATGCACAACACCCTCTTCAACTGCTCCATCTCCAATGTACGCTACTCCAATATCGTCTTTATTTTGAAGATTAGCTGCCATAGCAGCCCCGACTGCTAATGCAGCAGTTCCGGCGACAATTGGGGTTGAGCCAAAAAAACCATTTGACTGGTCAAATAAATGCATGGACCCACCCATTCCTTTAGAAAATCCAGTAGCCTTTCCTAAAACCTCTGCAAATAACTTATAAAAATCTGGGTTTAAGGCTAATAAATGAGAGTGCGATCTGTGTGCCCCGAAAACTCTATCAGTTTTTTGAAGTGACTGTGAAATACCAACCGCGATAGCCTCTTGACCTACACCCAAATGAACAGGACCACCAATTAAACCTTCTTGCCTTGCTTTGGCAAGTTGTTGTTCAGTTTTTCTTATAATAATCATGGAATTAAGCATGCTTTTTAAAATTTCTGGGCTAATACCATCAATTGAAATTGGTTCATGAAACTGACTTGGGTCAGCTAATCCTTGTAATTGACTTTTCATATTTTAGTACTAAATTTGCGTTATTATCGCACATGATTTATTTTTTGTATAACAAAAATGCCTGTTGAACATGAAATAAAACAAACAAATTTAATTTTTTTTAAGATGAGTTTTATCTTGAAAAATTTTCTATAAATTTAGCCATAGATTTATAAACAATTTTTCCATCAAGATTATTAATATATCCATTCTTGGCATTTTTTGTTAGCAGTTTGAGGTAGTCTTTGTTATAAGATAGTTTTTCTAAAAAAGAAGAAAGTTTATATTTATCAGTCCCATACGACAGTCCACATCTATTTGAATATACAAAATCGCAAAGCTTCCCAGTACTAAGTGAAGTTGCAATAAGCAAGTTTTCTGATAAGTACTCTGCTGGTTTATTTGGAAAATTATCTATGAAATTTTTTGAATGAATATATGGCGCAAGTCCAACATCAGATAACTTCAAGATTATTTTTATTTGTGGTGCGTTAATCCAACCAGCAAAAACGCAATTGTTAAGCTTTTCACATGACTTTCTTATATTATTTTCTTTTACACCAACTCCGCAAAAAATAAACCTTACAGGAGTTTTTTTATTATCTAGGATTTTTGCTGATTCAAAAATTGTGTCGAATTCGAAGCTGTTTGTAAAAGTTCCTATAAATACAACATTTAATACTTTATCGTTCTTAAAAACTCCTAGCTTTTCCCAAAAAGAATAAGCTTCAGTTTGTTTTTCTTCATTTATTTTTCCTTTAACATAAGCCATTGGGAAAAAATTATCTTTTTCTGTTCGGTCTCTGTCTGCATGGTTAATACCCCAATCAACGAAGTCATTTGTTATACCGGATATAGCTGTTGCATTTTTGCAAGAATCAAATAAATTATTGCGCATTGTTCTTGTTAAGATTTTAATAACCCAGCTGAATGATTTTGGTAATAAATCTAAAAATACATCAGGATATAAGTCTCTTATATCAAGAATAACTGGAATATTATTTTCATTTGCATAGCTTACAGCAATTTGAGACATTTCAACTGATGGGATTGATGTCAAAATTACATCAGGTTTTTCTTTGTCTTTGTTAGCTTCTTTTTTAAATTCTTTTGTAATGAGATAGTTGTCAATAAATCTTGATATGGATATATTTTTTTTATAACCAAACGATTTTAAATAATGAATATAGTAATTTTTTTTTACTTCGAGACGTGTGGATCTATGAAATCTCTTTCTTTTGCCAACATGGTCGAAAGCAGATGTCCACCAAATAACCTCATGACCATTAGACCTTAATATATCAGCCAAAATGCCGATTCGCATTAACCTTCGATCACCACCATCATCATGGGGAGTAGATTCAGCCCTTTGAACTAACCAAACTCTCATTTAAATTTTCTATAAAATAGCTTCTTATTAGTAACATACTCCATTAGGCAAACCTTTCTCTTCTAAAAGATAATAAAAATACTGATACTAAGGCGATAGTAATAGGTCCTGGAATGAGCAAGTCAATTGGTGAGTCTGTAAGTAATTTAAATGGGATATAGGCAAAAATAATTGCTCCGATCATTGAAAATGGTTTTTGTCTGCATAAAATAAAGTCTAAAAGTTTTACAAGAATAAATGTTGCTAAGAAAGTAACAAGAGCAGCTAATGGAAAAGGCAGCACCATAGTTAAGGAAGCTAATAAACCTGGGGAGCTACCTCCTCTTGGATTAATGTTTTGATAATCAGCAAACTGAAGAAGAGCAAGTCTTGAAAAGGAACCAATATCTGGCTTCTTGGCCTCGGAATCAATTCCTGTTATCACTTTTATTCTAAATATGGATGTTTCAAAGGGAATGCTTAGGTCTTCAATATTTGGTCCATCTTCAATTGATGCCGCGACTTGAGATAAATGAACAGAATGACGATTAACTAGATAATTAAACCCTAAATGGGATAATGCGCTTTCTTCGAATGACAAAACATTTCCTGATTTTGCAAATATTCCACCTACAAAAACAGGCAAAATAATTAATGGAAGTAATAATATTAAGCCTATATTTTTAAAAAAGTTTTTCTTTTTTGTTTTTGCTGAATTATTGAAAAAAATTCTTAAAATAGTAGCTGGAGCAAAAAAAACTAGCACAAATATTAAAGTGATAAATATACTTCCCAAGCCGTTCATTGAAAAAATTATTGCTAGCAACAGAACGCCTTTCAAAAGCATATCAAACCTGGTGCGTGATAGTATTAAGTTATGGTCGGTAACTAAAATCCAAAAGCTCATAACTGGCATCATCAACTGAACTATTGACGCATAAAAAACTGTGGGGCTATCTGATATAGCAGTTGTATAGCGCCATTGAGATAAACCGAAGCTAAAAACACTATATCCAACTAATATAGCGATTAATGAAAATATTAAAATAAACCACTTTGGTAGGGGTTTTATTGGGCCTTTGGTTGTTGGTACTATTGTTGGTGTAAATCGAGTAACTAATATTGCAACAATTGAAACCAAAATTAAAAAAAATACTTTGAATAAAATTACTGGTAAATCAATAGGCAGCCTAAAAATTGGCTGTGTGTCATAAATTAAATTCAAATAAAGGGGAAACATATAATCTAGAAAAAGATATGCAAGAAAGATTTTTCCACCCCTGGTGAGGGTTTGTTTGGTATATTTAGCTTCACCGTTATTAAACGAACTATAACTTTTAACGTACATACTTTATTTTATAACAGTATTGAAACTAGTAGTTAGTTGTTAAACGGACTAATTTTACTTATTAAATACATCATCACCAAAACTCTAATGCACATTAAGCAAAATAATATCCCTAAGCTTAAGACTATTAGATAAGATGAGGGCCAAAACATTTGCAGAACTAAAACTGAGAATACAAACGCAGCTACAATTGTTGCATCTAAAGCTAATCTAACCCCAGCTGTTGTCACCCAATATAGACGCTCCGTGTATGCAACCGAAAATGTAACAATTGCAGAAAGGAAAAAAGCAAAGAATCCAATATGTTCAAATCCATCAGCGGAATTATATTGATAATATATGGCAATACCTAACAATAATGACATCAAAGAAATTATTGGAGAGCCAATTTTAATAACTCTTATTTCTTGCGGGTTCTCATTTACAAGCCTTGCTCTAACTGGCGCAATTAAAACAATTGTTTGGGTAACAATAAAAATTGAGGCGATCTGCGCGAAAAGCATATAGGTAGGTAAATCTGTTGCAGAGAAATATTGCAGTAACCATTTATCAAAACTAAGCAAGCTCATTCCCATAAAAACACAAGTAATTTGAAGAATATCTTGACGAATATAATTAAAAGACATTTTAATTACTGCAAAAAACGACTTCCCTACTATTTTGATAAAATAACGCATTGCTGAATAATATGTTGGCCAACCAATTAATATTGAGCCAACTAAAAGCAAAACAGGAAAGACAAACCTAATATCAAGTATAGCTGCATATGATAACGTTGCTGCTAATAAAACTGGTATTAGCTTGCTTAATGCTAGGTAAAATAAACTTTTAGAGTTGTTACTAAACTGAGCATAACGTTGAAATTCATCATTAAGTTTTTCAGCTATTCCATATAAAAGACCAAGCATAACAATATCGACTGAGCCCCAGAAAACTATAGTGGCAATCAGTGAAGATGTGATTATTACAAATATTAACTGTAAAGTTATTTTTTGAATGTATTCAATATAAGATCTAGATACATCTATACTAAAGAGTTGCTCTTCAGCACCAAAATATTTTTGATAAAATGGTCTGTGTGCGTTCGTTCCAGATAAAGAAAGGAACAGTAACCCGATAAGGTAAATTTGTGCTATAGCCAGGCCAGCATCCGCATCCAATTGAATGCTTAGCCAAAGAGCAAGCGGCTTTACTAGAATCAATAGTATTCTAGAAAACACCCCAAGATTAAAGAATTTTATATAAATATAATTGAGATTATCCATCTAAATCTGCTTTGCCTTTTTTGTACTAAAGCCAATTAACTCACATCATAATCGTGATAACCTTCAGCCGCTCGATAATAAGAAGTTAAAGCATAGCGCTCCCCTTCTTTACATGGTCTAGCTCTATGAATTAGTTTAGCTGTGTCTATCAACAATATGGTACCTGCTTTTACTAATACTGGCTTTGCTTTGTATCCTTTATTTAACAAAGATTTAATTTTGCCGTCTGGTATAGACTGATATTGACGAAAGTTATCTTTTTTTGAAAATATATTTAAATGATTGAAAAAAAATCCGGGCTCTAGAGCCTTTCGTAACCTAAAAAGAGTTTTATGGGTATTTGGAATAAACTCTAAAGGACCTGATTCTTCAGTTGTATCTGACAAAAATAGGAAAACTTTTTCTTGTCTAGTAAAACTATCTGCATGCCAGCGTCCTATGATATTTTTTTGATCTCCCTCAGGTAGGGGGGTATTTTTGATGGCTAAAACACTTCCTGCAATCATATCTTCATTTAATACTGATGATAGAAATTCGTTACTTTCGTTAAAAAAACGTTTCACATTATTGAATCTTTTTTGAGCAGACCAAATTCTAGTTTCTGTTCCTGCATAATTTATTTCAATTCCTGGCCCTGATGAAACCTGGTCTATATCCATTTTTATCCGCTCGCAGAACTCCTTTGAATAAGCATCTGAAATGAGAAAATAATTATCCCTTTTCATGGCTAATTTAGCTTCTGATACTAAATCTTTTGTATATGGTGACGAGCTTCCAAACATTTTTAATATGAATTTGAGTAGTATGTTCCAGTATATAACCTTTTATTTATAATTAAACAATAATGATAAAAATAAAACTTAATTGAAATTACTACCTTTTACCATTTTTAATCTCAAGTAAAACTTTTCAATATAACTTTTATTATCCCCTGTTAAGCCTTCTTCAAAAAAGCCATAGAGCGAATCTTCCAATGCTTTCATACCGTTAGCTTTGGGATAATGAATTGTATTCAAATAATTCTTAGAGTAGATGTCATCAGCTTCAATAAGAGGAGTAAAGCATTGTGCCCCAAACCAATTTAGCTCAAAAAGACAACTTGATACATTTGATATGCAATAGTCTGTTACAAAATATGTGAATATAGAATGATCTAGTACCTGCACACCAAGTTTTTTGAATATATTAGCCACCATTGGCGATAGTATTTTATTTGATGGATGAGGTACATATATGATTTTTATGGCTATTTCTTTATTTAAAAAATATTCTATCGTCTTATTTAAAACCTTTACCTCTATCTCAAACAACGAAGAGTGAAAGAAATTTCCTTCAATACCTGTTCCGCCATACATAGTTAGAATTAAACCTTGATCATCGGGACATAAGTTTAGTTGCTTTAAATGGTTTAGTGCGTATGCTTTAAATGACCCATAAAGTTTTTTATTTTCATAAAGGGAAGCGTTTAAATACGTATTTATAGAAGCGTCACCCTTTACAAAATATTTAATCTTTAAGGATTCTAGCTCTGGAAGATTTGGTACTTGAGGAATTAAAAGATGTTGTTTTTCTTCCGTTTTATTTTGAAAATCTAATAAGCGTTTGAACCAGGCCTCTGTTGGGTTTGCTATGATACCGTGCAATAACTCAACAATTTTTCCACTGCTTTTATTTTGCAATATATATATTCTCAATAATTCAGCAAAAAATGAGTTGGAGGTAAGAAATGTTGTTGAATGTCTTGGAAACTTACTATTTAAATTATTGAGTGTTATAAAAGTTAATGCTTCAACAACCCTGACATAAAGATGAGGAGCTTGCTCACCCTTATTAACTTTGATTTGTTTCAAATAGCGCCTTAAAAATCCAATCTCTTCAGCACCACGAAAGAATAAACCACTGAATAAGAGAGCAATTGATAAAAAAATTATATAAGCACCATCGAATATAAATATTTTTTCATCATGAGATGTCTTTCCTCTTCTCCAGAAACCACTTTCCAATTGAGGGTCATATAAAATAATTGTTTTTCTTTGTTGCCCATGTTCTGAAAATAGATTAAGAACATCTCCACCCCCTATAGCTTCTGTAATTCGATCTAACTGTAAGCTAACTCCTTCACTCTCATCTAATTCTAGCCTGGTGGATGCTATGCAAAAAGCTTCACATGATTCAATATGCTGAAATTTTAAGTGACTAAGAACTCTTGTTTGGATAATATAACTAGGCAAGCGCACAACCTGTCTTAGAATAACTGAGATTAGGTAGATTATCTTTTGAAAAAAATGAATTAGATTTCTAGATGATTTTCGATTTTGTTCTTTGTTAACAAAAAATCCATTTAATCTTTGATAAAAATTAGTAAATACTATTAAATTTTCACGTCTAAAATCTCTAAAATAATTAACATTACTAATTAGAAATTTTATATTTACATTTTTTAACATTAGTATATTTTCTATAAATGTTTGGGTGTTATATTAATGATAGTGTTTATCTATGCATAAAAGATGCCGCTTTTACCAAGCACATGGATAGTAGGTCTAATATCATTCAAAGATACGGGTACGTTTCCGTCTATATGTGATTGAATAAAACCAAACAAAACAAGCTGGCCTATAAATATATGCTTTCTATCAAAAGTTGAAGCAAACTTGGTAGTGACTGAGTCAGGGCGTAGTTGATTTACTAAGTGATCTATTGCAGCCATTGTTCCCTCTTTTCTATCATCTTCTTTTACAAAAATTTTATCAGGGTATTCAAAGTAGCCTGATTTATCACTAAGTTTCCGAACTATAAGTTTTCTGCCATCGCCCTCAACAATAACCTGGCCTCCTGTACAATACAGGGTCACATCCATGCCTGATCTCTTAGTAATTTTACCCACACAACCATCATCGAAAAGTATTTTAGCTGTATCAACTTGTGGGTCTGAAGATATTAAATCATCTTCTTCACCAAAAACTATATTACTTAAGGTTGCTTGTACTGAATTAATGTTACGTAAACCAGCAAAGAAGAGAATAATATCCACCGAATGAGGATGCCCCCAAAAAAGTTGTGCTGGACCAAAACTTACCTCTATTTCTTCTAAATCCCCAAGGTCACCATTATCAACTATTTCTTTAGCCTTAGCATAAATATCAAAATATCTTCTTATAGTTCCATAAGTTAATGCAATATTATTATCTTTAACTAATGTAGATAATTCATTTAATTGTTCCATAGAATTGCAGATTGGCTTCTCTAAATGAATAGCCTTTACACCTGCATTAATTGAATCTTTAATTATATCAGTCCTCTCAATCGCACGAGTTGCAATACATAGTAATTCTGGCTTTATAACATCTAACATTTTAGTGTAGTCTTTAAAAATATTTTCAATACCATATTGAGATTTTACTTTACTTAAAAGCTCTGTGTTTATATCACAAACAGAAATTAGGTCTGTATCTGGGCTACTCGTTAAAGCATCAACATGACTCAATGGTAACCAACATTCTGGAGAGAAATTTTTAACTGAATCGCTAGTAAATGCTCCCATTCTTCCACATCCAATTACCGCTGATCTTATCTTTGTCATTAGTCTATTTGTTCCAATTTAATATAAATGTTAAAGGAGACCCCTTGCGATCTAGTAATATTTTATAAACATTATTAAGATCGCTCCATGGCTTTTCATCTGAAATGATTAAACTTGGATCAATATTTTTTTTGCCAATTTCTTCTAAAATAAATTTAAGATTGTCTTTTTCATTAAATTTTAAAAAGCCTCTACTATCATTATCCTCAGCTGAAACACCAACAGACTTAATCTGTAATTGTTTTTGGTAAAAAAAACGACTGTCAAGAGGATTGAAAGGTATGTCTTTTGAGCCCCTACCCGGAAAGCCTAAAACACAAATTTTTCCATTCATGCCAGTAACATCTAATGCTATCTCCCAGTCATTCCAACTATTACTAGTTGTTATGACCGCATCAGCCAATCTATTACCCAATAAGGACTTTAAAGATGCAATATCAGTTCTAGAAAAAACTTTATTTACTCCCATTTGTAAAGCTGTTTTTTTAGGAACATTGTGATTTGTTATTACATAAACTTTACCGCCTGCCATTTTTGATAAGTTTGCGGCACACAGACCAATAACACCTAGACCAATAACCACCACAGGGCTTCCATATTTTATATCTGCATTAAGAACAGCGTTATAACCTAAATGATAAATATATGCAGTTGAGGCCAATTGACTTGAAATATTATCAGGAATGATAGCTAAGACTTCTTTAGTTTTGGTTATAAAATGAGAGCGGTGAGAAGCAAAGGTTAGAATCCTTTGCCCAACTTTATATTCACTTACACTACAACCCGTAGCAATAATTTCAGCAACATTACAATAACCAACCAAACGAGGGTAAACCTTCATTG
>Ga0206682_10003073_pt1 | contig 14574 bp, 12 predicted proteins | sample M240m12015metaG_FD_155444 | JGI IMG/M metagenome (GOLD analysis project Ga0206682, IMG submission 155444) | Ammonia-oxidizing marine archaeal communities from Monterey Bay, California, United States - M2 40m 12015 | ecosystem: Environmental > Aquatic > Marine > Intertidal zone | place: USA... | reverse complement strand
TCGATCGTGCTCCATGGCCAGTTACGATAATGTCGGAAGAAGATTCCAATGGAATATGGTATTCGACGCCAACAAGAATTGGATATGCTCCAATTTGTCGTCCGAAGGTAATGCCCGCTTTCCCTCTGCATTGTTCCGCAGTGTGCGCTTCACCCATGTGTGCGGGCAGCCTCGTCCGTCCGTCATGCGTCTCCCAATGCACATCGGATAATTTACTACCCAGGGGGAATAATTCTTGCAAAAGAGGCCCATCGATGGTGTCTCGGACATTGGTTTTGAACGTACTAAACGCCTTTTGTGGGATTTCCTGGAACCCTTCACCTTCGACTTGACGGATGTTGATCCTGCGCAAAAGCAGCCCTTCTCTGCGAATTTCGTGCAATAAATCGAGGTTCATTTGGTAACTCGCTTCAGTTTCGCCATTCAGTCCTGCGATGAAATTGAGTCCAGGCAACAGCTTTGGCAACCCGCGTTCGCCTCGGGCCGTTCCATATTTGTTGATGAGTCGAATGGCCGTCTTCAGTTGAGCAGGGTCGCAATTCAGCCAATTTGCTTCATGGACAGATGGATCTGCAGATTCAAGCCCGAACGAGAGGACCGCACCATCTGACAGCGTTTCGACGAGGGTTTTTGTGATCGCCTCGGAAGCCTCAAGGTTTTCAGCGATAATTGATGGATTGCCATTGTCCGTGTGAAGAATCCCAAGACGTTCGTCGTCACGCAACCCATGAAGGAGTCGGGCAATTGGTTCGGGGTTTGGAACTGGATACTCAAGTTCGCGAACACCATCGGCCATGTAGGTGTAGGTGTCTGTCATGCCACCTAAGCGAACATGTTGCACGCCCGCATCATGTGCCAGTCGGACTTCTTCGATGATGTCCTCAGGCGTTCGCCAGATGGGTACACCTTTCTTCGGTTCGATGCAGAACTTACATCCTCGCTTGTACCGGACACACCCTTGGTAGACTTCAACCTCATAGGTGAGCGGTCCTGGTTTCGCCTCATTTCCGAGATCAGGGTGGCTTGTTACGGCTTTACTTCCGGCGCCTGCTTGGGCCCATTCAGTCCACTGTTCAGCCGACCGTCGTTGATGTGACCATGCGCCGGTCTTGAGGTAAGCATGCAACGTTGCATCGGTATCCTGTAAGGCGAGGAATAGGTTGGCTTGGAGCGGAGCCCAGCCTTGCTGACGCCAGCCACGGATGGCCCAACCACCGAACAAGGCGGGTGTGGAAGAAGGAAGGCTGCGTATGATATCTCGAGTTTCTTTGAGGGAGATCGGCGTTCCTCGAAGGTAACGGCCCGGAACAACAGCACCGGCGATGCATGCGAGTCCCGCAATGCCACTCAGGCGTTTTCGGACGGCATCTTCTCCAGCTTGCTTGAGGTACATGCGCCATGCGTCAATCGTCGTGTATTCATACGGTACCTTTGCTTGTTCGAGCACGCCACACAGGTAGCGGATATGGAATCCAACGTACGGTGGGACACCGAACGCAGCAGGTTCATCCTCGTAGCCATCGATGACAAGCCAAGCAGGCTCATGTTGCTCGACCATATTGACCGACCCGTCAGAGGTGGACTTCAATCCTTCTTGGGGCGTCGGCGCCGGCGGCCCTTCTTGCCGTCCTCTTCCTCTTCCCGCATTGCTTGAAGTTCACGCGATGTTTTTCCACCGGATTGGTTGGGTTTACCACCCTTGCCACCCTTCTTGCCGCCTTGCGACACATCGACCTTGATTTTACGACCTAACAATTCAGTGCCGTTGAGTTTTGCAACAATTGCCTCGCCTTGGTCCGTTTCTTTGACGAAAGCGAAAGCGAATCCCTTGGGCTTGCCTGCATTGTCTGTTGCCATCACCAATTCATTGATGGTTGCTACACCGTCGAAGATGGCTTTGAGTTGGTCTTCAGTAGCCTTGAATGGAAGGTTGCCGACATAGAGTTTGAGGCCTTCTGGGTCCTTGCGTTTTCCTCGCTTGCTCTTCTTGTCATCGCTATCAGCATCACGAACGCCGATCTTTCGACCGTTGATCTTATGGCCATCCAACTTGGCAATTGCTGCATCGGCTTGTGCCTTTTCGCTGTAGGTGACGAATCCGAATCCACGGTTCACGCCGTTGTCATCCGTGAGGACGATGCAATCGGTCATGTCGCCATGCTCGGCAAAGAGTGCGCGAAGTTCTTCAGTACCCACTTCTCGTGGCAATCCACCGACAAACAATCGGCACCCTGGTGCGTTACGAGGTCGGCGACCCTTTCCTCCGGCTTCGCCTTCGAATCGGAAGTACGTGCGCTCCCGTCCATCTTCCCGGACGTCTGCTGCAATGAATGTGGCTCGGCCGGCTGGCCCTTTGCCGAACATTGCTTCTGCTGCTGCACCCCAGCGCTTTCCTGCGTTGTTGAGGGCGCTTGCACCTTGTTCAAGTTCTGCCCATCCAGCACCGTAGTTGTCCGCAAGGGCACGGTAGGATTGGAATCCACATGAAGGGCATTGAACGTTCCAGTCACCATCAAGATGAGGGAGCAAGGTGTCGCCACAAGGTGGGCAGATGGCGTGGAGCACGCCACAGTCGTCTCGATCTCTGAACGAGATGCGAAGGACGGGGGAAGTTTCCTTGACTTCTGCACGGCACACGTCACGGCGTCGTACTGCGTCTGCAGTCTGATGCATGTAGCGGTCAACGATGTTGGTCACGTGGAATTGACCGTAGAGGTGTTCTGGAAGAACACTTCCGGGCTTCCCTTCGACACAAATGACTTGGGCTTCACCATTTTTTTCATTGAGTTTGACAACTTCGCAAAGAACTGTGTCGCCAATTTCGGGTGTCACAATAGGCTTTGATGCAACCACGGTACCGATTCCATCATTGATTGAAAATGCGCCAACAGCGGTCGCAACAATGCGCCCGTCGACTTCGATTGTTCCTTCACCAGCTTCGCAATCTGCGGTGCTGGATACATTCATTCCTGGGGTGACGAGGCTCGGCGTCATGTGATTCATTCCTTGTGCAAACATGGCCCGAGGTAGGTCGCATGTTGTTTCGCTTGTTTGAACGGGCGGGTTGTCCCCTTTTCAACCCCTCATACGAGGTTTCACGCCTCTTCATTTTCATCAATGATTAATTTGGCATCACCCGGGCGATGAAAACGCCAACAGCGAACCGGTGTTGTTGCCTTTCCTTTGCTGTGGTGGGCGTAGGTCGGCGGCAGCCTAAACTCTGTTTCCAACATGATTTCTCCATCATAGCCGTGATCTCGAGCAATGGCATGAACATGTTTGGCTCTGGCACTGTGAAGAATGTGGACCGCATCGGCATCAAGTGAAAATGCAAATTCAAGCAGTGGGCGGTCAGCCCGTGCGGTTTGCACGCCCCATGGGGGGTTCATCACCACAAGATCGATTGGTTTGTCAAGTTCAATCGAATCACGGCCAATCATGGCTTGAATGATGCTCGCCCTCCCTTCGACCTTCGCGTGCGTACGCTCGATGTTGACTTCTGCTGCGTGGATGGCTTGTTCATCTGCTTCGACAAGGGTGACCTTCGAAGCGCCAAGCATCATGGTAGCGAGACCAAGAACGCCGTTGCCAGCAGCCAAGTCAAGGATGTGCTTTCCTTGAACCTCGTCCACTTGATCGACACCAAGCATCCAATATGCCGCTAAGTCGCCTTCTGTAGCATACTGTTCAAGTTCCACGGATTGGCATGGATGTGGCTTGAGTTTGGACAATTCAATGGCCAAGTGCTTGGGCCGCATGCCGTTCACCAGCGAGGTGGTTGCTGTTGATACTGGTTGTTTGCAGCGTATTGTTGCTGAGCTGCTTGCATTTGAAGTCGCATGTAGTGGATTTGTTCAGCCTCTTGACGAAGTCGCATCAACAACTGTTCACCGGGTTGTTGGTTGCCACAAAATCGGCAGAACCGAATGCCGTCTTGGTGTTGTTGTCCGCAGCTGATACAGAATCCCATGGTTGTGCCTCCGGTTCTTGGTTAGGTCGAGCCATCTTGAATCTTGTCATTCCATCGTTGCGAGTTCAAGGAACACTGGCCAAGTTTCAAATCCCACCGCAGTTGCTCGTTCGTTGATATTTTCCCAACGTGGGTCATCCATCATGTCTGATGGGTCAACGCCAGCAGCGAGCAAACCGTTGACTAATTCTCGGAACTCGATTTCAATGTCGCTCATCGGCTCGCCTGCTTCTTCGACGACCTCCGGCATTGGAACATTTTGTGGTACGTCAACCTCAGGTTTAACCTCGGGTGCGGGTGTTGGAGCCGGGACTGGTTCGGATTGTTGATCTGCGCCTGGCGGCAGTGGGACAAAGACATGTTCTGGGGGAGCAACGGGTTCGCTTGGAACAGGTTCCAGTTCGGCAGGGTCTTCATGCGATGGTTTCGGAGATTCTGGTTCGGTTTCAGACGCTGCGGCGATGCCGGCAATCAAATCAGTCGAGAAGGCATCCATCATTGCGTCCATGCTTTCAGCCTCAACTTCCTCAGCAACAACAGGAAGTTCTTCGGGGGTTGCTTCGCTGACGGTTTTTTTCTTTTCTAAACGGCCGACGCCGAGGACTTCTGCCTGCTGACGTGCCAACTCAGCAGCTTGCCTTCGAGGGAGGCTGACAAAGCATTTTCCCGGAATGTCGTGCGGTGGGAAGGGAAGATAGTACCTTTCCAAAGCAGCAATCGAAGGGTGGCGAAAGCAAAGAATTCGTTGGTTTTCAAAACCCCGTTGGGATGGATGATCGATTGAATGCGGAAGTGGCATGATTTCGATTGATCCACGCAGCCAGCCCTCGCTTGTCACGAGGTGTTGCATCCATGGCCCGAGGTCAGGACTCGCAATATCGACGAATTGGAAGGATGCACTTCGAGGGTCAAAGCCTTGTTCTTCGAGTAAATGAGCGCCGGCTCTTGGGCGGTGAAACGATGTTACAACCGGTTGGCCGTGTTCGACCATGTCACCATGCAACTCCATCAACTTGCGTTCCTTTCGAGGGCACATGAGCAGAAGCGTCATCCGTGCAGCATGAGGGTCCCATATTTCGCCCCAGCGAGCATCAGCCTCATTCTTGAGTTGACCAATGGTCATGTCGGGAATCATTGCCGTAATACCCATGTCCGCACCGGTTCCTTCGTGGCGCTGTACGCCTTTATGCCTACTGCTGTTTCGGAAGCCTTTGTTGAGTATAGGCTTGCTCAGCAAGCCACATGGTGCCGCCCGCTGCTCCACGTACGGTGTTGTGAGAATATGCTGAGAATTCGACAGTCGTTGGCGTGCTCATCACCACGGAGCCTACCACAACTGCCATCCCCGCTTTGAGGTCTTCACTGGGGTCGGGTTGGCTAGAAAAGAGGACGCCATCTGACCACAGGTGGGCATCAACGTCAATTTCATCGACGAGGTGTATGCTCTGCTTAGGTGCGCTTGGACAGGTTTGCATGGATTGTGGAAGTGACCATTCCTGGAGGGTTGCAAGCACTTCTTCTTGTGTGGCCTCGTGCTTGAGTTGAACGGTGGCAAAGATTTGATGTCCGTCAATGCGAGTCACACGCTTACAGTTCACATCCACTTTGAACAAAGCAGCCTCGACATGATGAGTAGAATCCCTGAATGCAGGATGAAATCGCCGAACTGCGCTTTGGTCACTGTTCGTACGCTTTCCTTCATGAGCATCACCAAGAACATAGAGTAATTCAGCGGCCGTTTTTTCTGCCTCGCCCTCAATTTCTGTTGAATGATCACCGTTGAGTGCCGTTTGGCTCAATACGAGTTCGTAACCAGCTCCTGACAGGGCTTGTTCGCTGTTCATGGTCACGTGCATGACTCCAAAATTATGGGAGAGTGCGGCAACTGGTACGGCCAAGGGAATCAAGGTGCAATTCGTTGCGCATGCAAGTGTGTAACCAGCCGCCTCGAATTGATCAAGATGAGTTGGGTTGACGTCTGGAATGACGAGTGGCACGCCATCGCACCTTCGGAACGCGCTGGCGTTGGAAAAAACAGCAATACCCGATGAGGCGAGCATGAGTTCCAGAGGGTCGGCGATGGAAGCAGGAATGCATGAGAAGGCAACAGTGATGTTGGCTTCTTTGAGACGTTCAACAAGGTCTTCCTCCTCTGCATTGAGTACGGTGAGGTTTGGGAGGCTTGGGCGTGGCTCATGAAGATTCCATTCAATTGATTCGAGCGTTTTTCCAGCCGTTCGTCCGCTTCCCACAACGGCTGCAAGACGAAACCATGGATGGTTTGCGAGCCGCTGCTGCATCCTTTGGCCGACCAGACCCGATGCCCCAAGGACGACGGCGTTGTGATGCTGCATGACGATGCCTCAGTGCGGTGTGCTTTGAGTTTTGTTGGTCAGTCAATGTTGAGGTTTCCTTGGCCGAGTGAGGATTGCGGGGGTGCTCGAAAAATTCGCCGGACCATCAATTTCCGCAAGATATTCCATCCATCCTTCACCGAACCAAGTTTCGCTTCTCCGAGCCGCCGGGAGTACCGAATCGGAACATGGGCCATGTCAAGTTGTTCAAGTGTGCACGCAGTGTACATTTCGGCTTCAATTTCAAACCGCATCGAATTGAGTTTCAAGAGGCTAATCGATCTTCGAGAGAAAGCCCAGTACCCTGAACACAGATCGTTCATGGGCACCCCGTACAAGGCTACTGCGCACCATGTGAGCAGGTGATTTCCAAAATAATTGGTCCTGGTCATAGCATCCGGGTCCATCGCCCCTTTGAGTCGGTCCCCAATCACGACATCTGCGGTCTGTAGCCCTTTGAGGAAGGTTGGGATTTCTTCAGGATGATACGTTCCATCTGCATCCAACATCACAAGTGAATCGTACTCTCCCTCGAGAAAGAGAGAGAATCCGTGGCGCATTGCGGCCCCTTTTCCCTTTCCATGTTGGCGAATTGTGGAGCAACCAAGGGATGCGGCGAGTTCAATCGTCCCGTCATCACTTCCACCGTCAATCACAAGCGCTTCAACCTGCCAACCCAAGTCGTTGAGTTGGTCCGTTGGAATACGCGGAACAACCTCGGCAATTCCCTCGACCTCATCCAAGGTCGGAAGCAACACCATGACGCGCTTCATGAGTGTTGCTGGCGCCACATTGTTTTCATCACTTCGCCCAAATTTCGGCTTATGGCTTGAATTCGAGCCAATGGAGGCGAATGCCGGTGCGATCGAGAAGTGCATCACTTCGCCCAGAGATGCCGAGGGGGTTGAGCCATCGTTGCGCAGGTTTTTGTTCTCCATTCCATGAGATGTCAAGGACAAAATCAGTTGAGAGGAGCCCAGTCGAAGCAAAGCATTCTGAGTGCCATCCTGCTGATACTCTCTGTTGCGTTGATGACATGTTTTCATCAGCGTTGAGCATGAATGATATGCCCTCAATATCGCCAACAGCTTCGTACACAACACATGCCGTACCGTTTGGATTAATCTCGTTTGGTGATTTCATAATCACTGAAGCCGAACTTGATTGTTCGAGAAAAGGTCGTGTATCTCCAAGGCCAAATGGATCTCTGAATCGGTGATCTCTCCAGGGGTCCAGTCGGGTTTCACATGCCTCTGTGCAAGTGTCGAGTGATGTTGCAGCAAAACCATGTTGAGGACTTTGACCGCTTGCATCGAATGCCCAAAGTGCGCTTCCATCGTGTTCTGCAACAACTGACCAGTGCGCTGAAGCACCAAGGTACCAACCAACGGTTCCGATTGGGGAAGAGATCGCGTGCGTGATGTTCAAGACTTGAATGATGTCAATGTGGTTGCCGAAAACTGCAGATGTTGCCTTGGATTGAATTGAATCTTCCAACTGGACTAACCCAAGTGTCGGAATGCTGGTGAACTGAACATGGGTTGGAGCATCCAACACATAGCCCCATTGTGCGTTTTCAGAATAAATGATGCTTCCTCTGGGTAAGCGATGTACATCCTCCATCAATTTCTCATCGCCTTGGGCAATTGGCCGCAGTTCATCATGCTCGCTGATTTGAAAGAGCAAGCCGTTTCCAACCAACACACCAGCCATCAAGGCGACCATCAGACCTGTTGCGACGTACTTGTGCACATGTGGGTCCCAGCCAACGCCAACGAACCCTCGCTTTTCCTCGACCGATGTCAAGTTCGTGCTGTCACTCCATACAAGGGCGAACAACACTGCCAGAGGAACATGGAAAGCGTGTAAGCCCATTGAGTACAACACATAGGAGAGCAAAGAGAGGATTGGAATCTGTTCGAGTCCTTCGATAAGGTGGATGCCGCTCAACATCCAAAGCCCTGCAAACCATGTGCCAAGGAGCATCCCTTCGACTGATTTTCGCAGCCGCCATGCAGCATAGATCCCTCCAATCAAAAGCAGGAGATTGTACGTCATCAAAGGCCGCCCTCCTTGCCATCCGTATTCAGCAAAAACAGACGCTTCGAGCATGCGTGGCGCTAAAACCAACAGAGCGATTGCTGCTGCCGATGTGAGCAGGAAGGCACTTGTCATCAGTAGTTTCTGAACGCTGGCGCCATGCTTCTCATCAAGGCGAAGACCGATTAAGAGATGAGCGCCCATGAGCATGCCGAGGTAAATGGCGCCTGTGGGATGGATCAGCGCTACGCAAACAAATGCGAGAATGAAGCCGCGGGTGTGATGTTTGCCGCGGGTCGAAGAAGGTCTCAAGAGCACCAACAGGCCAACCACCAAACCGAGTTGACTGGCTACAGTCGGGTAGCCTGAATCAAACACCTTTGCAAAGAGGCCAGCACCAAGCCCCATCGCCATCATGGCTTGTGCGCCTGCACCTTGTCGGTCCATGGCGCCTCCAATGCCGAGTAAGAGAGCGAAGAGGCTGTAATGGCCGAGGTGGAAAACCGCTTGTCCCGATGACAAACCGAGGCTGCCTTGTAGCCACGCAGCCATTGCTGGGAATGCTGGTGGGTAGGTCCAAAAGCCGTCATTTGTGCCGGGTAGACTCATGGTGCCAGTGGCGTGAATCTGGCCGGATAACATGGAAAAGCCGATCCAGTCGACACCAAATGGAAGCGATTGGAAAAACGGGAGGCTCAAACAACTTAACGCAATCACGCCTGAAAGAGCAAATTGCCATGGTTTCCTATGGTCTTGAAACCAACGCTGAGTGCTCGCTTCTTCACTTAGGGTCGTTTCTTCTGTGGTGCTGATTTCACCATGCATGGCTGCCTCAAGGGCTTGCCAAGGCGTGAGCTCCTTTTTGTCCGTATTTTTCTGTTGAATATGAGCAAGTGCAAACGTATTGAGCAACAGCACACACGCCGACATCAATCCCCATGTCCAGAGGTTTGTGTACAACAAGCCTCCAGCCACGCCGTACATCAGAAGGAGTCCCAAGGCAGGGGTGAGCAACGCCTTTCTCATTCGGTCAGCGCTTCCGTCCAACACCCTACATAGGGCATAACCGGGCATGCTGCTCGCCATGAGCAAGAGCATCACGGTCAAGAGCATGCATGAGCATCATGGTTGAGGTTTTGATTGTTCGGCCAACAATCAAATGAAAGCATCCAATCCACAACTCATGGCCGGTCAACCAACTGCCTTTGCACAAGTGGTCAACCTTCCTGAGTCCTACTGGGTGTTCAATTTCACAAGGGGCCCAGCTGAATGGGATTGCCCCTATGCCTACCAGATTGGCCGATATGATGAGGTCCGACCTGGCATGTACACGACGCCTTTGTTTGGCGGCGAGCGAGACCTCCATGTCGGCATTGACATCGGGGCGCCAGCGGGGACCGACGTGCATTCATTTGCGGATGGCGTCATTCATTCCTTTGGCATCAATGATGAAGCAGGTTCCTATGGTCCAACGATTGTCGTCGAGCACCAACTTTCGTGGCCCCCTACCTCAAACAATGAACACGCAGTCCGACCTGTGTGGGCTTTGTATGGGCATTTATCGACCGAAAGCCTCGATGATTTAGAAGTCGGGCAGTCGGTGAAAAAAGGATCCCTTCTCGCAACGATGGGCACCAAGGCTGAAAACGGTGGATGGGAACCGCATGTTCACTTCCAATTGTCGCTTATTGAACCAAAGAAACCAGACCTTCCAGGGGTCGTCCACCGTTGTGAACGGGAGCAAGCGCTGCAAGACTACCCTGATCCTCGACTTGTTCTCGGCCGTTTGTACTGATCATTCAACGGAATCCAAGTGCTCTTTGAGAGCAAAAATAGGCCCAATTGAGGCAGGGTCTTTTCCATGCAAGAATGAAAGCGCTAACGAAATCCAATCGGTCAATATGCACAAGTGGAGCATCGACTCGAGCAGTGTTGCTCCCTCGCCCTCAATTTTCCACGCATAGTCCGTTGCTGCATGGGCAATCATCCAATCCATTCGTCGTTGAACTCTGGTATGCATGCCCTTCCATGTCAACAAAAGCAGCACGTGATCGATGCCAGATGCGTCACGATCATCGCCAACACCGCCCCAAGCCACACTTTCATTGTGGTTCATCTCAGGAACGATGCCAACCCTTGCGAATCTTGCAGCGTTTTCGTTGAGTTGATTTTTGAATCGGTTCAATACCGGGGTGAGTTCGGTCGGGCCCAAGAGGGCAATGGGTCGTTCGACCATGCATATCGCCAATTGAGCAATGTCGCCTTCTGGGTCGTTTAGCAGGTCAAATCCATCCATGGCTTGTTGCAATCGTTGCAGCATTGCCTCGTCAGCGCCATCGTGCGGCATCGGTAGAACTCGCAGATGGCGCAAAAGGCCCAATTGCCGACTAAAGATGTGTCCAAACGCACTCCGAGGTGGCTGGCCTCCGACTGAGGGGATCAAGTGACAGTTCGTGTACAATTCAGGGAGTCCCGCAAGAATGCCTCCAGTTGAAATTACCACCACGGTTGCGGCTGCTTTGAGCGCTGTCTCTGTGGCTTCAAGCGTTTCTTCAGTGTTGCCACTATGGGATGTGGCAACGATCAACCATGTTGGATTCCACCATGCAGGCAAGGTATAATCTCGTTGGACTTGAACCGGAATGGTGCCTTGGAAGGAGGCAAGCGCAGAAAGGAACTCACCACCGGCGGCAGATCCTCCCATGCCGAGGCAGAGAATACCAGCCCATTTTTTGTTGGCGAGCTCGTTCATCCATTCAAACCGCTCCAAGGACACATGGTTCAAGCCTTGACGGAAATCTTGGACAAAGGCACGGGTGTAGCCAATCATGCCTTCATTGTCTAGTGCGTGGGCTAGGTCCACTAAATTCGGGGTTTTATCCTGCGTTAAAGTGGTGGGCTCACTCATCTGGCTTCCCTCCCTCTTCATCGCATCCAAGGTGGTGCAGGGCTAACCATTCTCCATCCACTTTTGTCACGCGAAGTGGACGGTTACGATCGTGGTCCCATGGCAATCGAATGGGTGTCATTTGCCAGGTGCTTGGGTCAAGGAACTCACCAACAGAATCGTCTTGTGTAATCAAATCAACCACGAGGTGATCTTTCATTTGAGTCACTACATTAGCCGATTCTAGGTCGCGCCAACTCGCACCCGTCCGTTCTTGTCGATCGATACGACTCATAATGGCGCCATCTTTGGTCCATGTGGATGGGCGCCAAAAGCGGTCTCGCCATCGGAGTACATCGCCGATGTCGTACCCCGGCTTGCGGTACAAAAGCGTCAATCGAGTGACATCAATTCCGTCTTTTCGACCGACGGTTGTGTTCGATTCTGCCACTTGACCACCGTATTCAGTGACGAGGTGGCGGCCCCATGTTCGGGCGAGTCCTTTGCTTCCCAGAACGATGTCATACCCTCCTGTGACGGGTCCTTCAGAAGTGATGAAAAACATTGGATCATCTGCCAAGTCTTCAAGCACCTTGTCCAATGTTGCTCGGAGTGTCGTGAATTCTTCTTCGCTCAACCTTCGTCCAGTTGAACGGAGTTGCACAGTTGCTTCGAAATAATTCCCAGCCCGCCGTGTGCAAGTTAAACAAACACCATTGGCCATTCTGGCTCGCATGGTGTGCTCCTCTTGGAACAGCAAGTCCTCAATCACACCCTCAACTTGGAGGTGGAGGAGTGTATGGCGGTCTGAGACGGTTCGCGTTTCAAGGGCCAGGCCAATGTCTTCAGCATCTTTGTGGAAATGGACGTGACGTTGAATCAATTCGTCCCAGATTTCTTCCTCTGAGACTTGGACCCATTTGCCTTGTATTTCGACGATGCCACATCGTGCGCAACGGACCCAAGGTATGTTCTCAGGAACTTTCACGAGTTTGACCCGCTTTCGTACGCATGGCTCGCACATTCGTTCGCCATAGAGTGGCGGATCTGCTCCACAAACTAAGCAGAATTCACCTCCAAGACTCCTAGCCATAATGGTCCCCTGTGCTGACGCTCGTGGTTCTCGCCTTGAACCTGTGGCCTTTCGTGCGCTCAATCTTCGTGTTCTTTGCTGATTGAATCCGCTTCAGAGGCAATAATGCCCATGCTGGATTCGACAGCGGTAAGTCTTGCTTCAATGGTCCGGGATCGGTTCACGACGGTCCACGTCCAAATGGCGATGCCAGCAATCATGCCAAGATAGGCAACCGTTAGATATGTCATTCCGTCCATTCAATTTCCTCCATCAATGTGGTGTTGTGCTTGTTCGAGCCGCTGTTCAAGACTTGTAATTCGCATTGAAATCAGGATGTGGCCAATGATGAAGATCGTGAACGATAGCGCGCCAATGAACAACACAATGGCCATGTCACCGGAAAGCGAACCACCGTCATCGCCCGCTCCAACAACCGGTCCGGGGTGACGTATCTCCCAAATTCGAGTGGCGATGTAGGTGAAGGGGACAAGCACGAAACCAAACAATCCGAATGTTGAGAAGGTATCGCGTGATTCAACTCCATCTGGTTGAGATTGCCTTCCTAAAACGAGGAACAATGCCAGAAGTGTAAGGAGGCCAAAGGTGTTGAGCCGAACGTCTGTCCAATCCCATGGTGTGCCCCATTCTGCTGCACCCCAAACGCAACCCGACCATACGGCGATTAAGCCGCATGCTAAGCCTGCCTCGGCTCCTGCAACATGCAACCTCCATCCAAGTGGGCTTCGTTTGAAGAACCACATTGCCGATCCTGTGAACAAAACAGCGAAGGCGATGAATGCTGCCCATGCAGCGGGAACATGCCAATAGAAAATCCGTTGAGCGGCTGGTGATTCGAACGCATCAATGGCAACACTTGGAGCCCATTGGAACCCAAGGAAGAGGGTTGTCATGATGCCGGCAAAGCCGAGCCCGAGGAGGACCTCTGCACTCCGACCTGCCATGTGTAAACCTCTTCAGTTCCCCTTCTTGAACTTGGGTGTTGTCATAGGCTCGCTGCCCAACTTACGATAAGGGCCCATGGTAGAATGAGCGCAGGAAGAAGAAGTCGAATGAACACAGCATTTGGTCGAGCAAGTCGCTGAGTGGAAGCGTGCAATAAACGGACACCACGCATGGTGCCTTCACAAATTATGGCGCCAATGATGACCAGCATGATGTCGACCTTACCGATGCACACATAGCAAGCACCTGCAGTTACAACGCCCCCAATCAACACGCCAAGTCCCAATGCACTGGGTGTTCGCTGCCCTTGGGAACGCCACCAATCGTTGGCTCGAGATTCCTGCATCAGGTGGGATGTAGGGTCGCCGGCCAAGCCGGAGGCGAAGGCGGGTGCCAAAATTCCACCAGTCAGCCATAATCCACTTGGTAGAATGGCCGGGTCGCCGAGCGCGAGCATGCATCCGAGAACCATCATCGCCGCCAGCCCATTGCGCGCCAACCCTGAATGAGTTGATGAGGCGTATCTGTGGCCTGTTCGGAACAGGATGTTCCTGCTTTGCGTTGGTTGACCCTTTGTTTCCCAAGGTTCAGCCGTGTTCACAGTCCCCGGTTCCTCCGCTGCGAGGTTGTGTAGTTTTGTTGCAATTTTGCGGAGTGAAGGATTGTGAGAGGCGATGAGGAAACCATGGCCGGCAGAGGCAAGCGAAGCGATGTGCTGAGTCAAATTTTTGATAGCTGCATCATCAAGCCCAGCGTCAGGTTCGTCAAGGAGCACAAGGGTTGGTTCATTGCTGATCATTGCAGGCAAAAGTCCCGCTAAAACTGCCACCTTGCGTTGTTGTCCTCCGGAAAGGTGAGCGATGATGTCTTGGGTGCGATGTTTGATCTCATAAGGACCCAAAAGCGGTGCAATATCGACCTCTTTTCCAGAAAGGGCCGCTACGGTTCGAAGGTGATTTTCGATTGTTTCACTGCCAATGACTCCGTTGCTTTGGAGGGTCAATCCGAATGGTCTGATCGGATCTTTTCGCCTCCCATCAGCATGCATTGTCAGATGTTGGTGATGCGAGACTTGACCCTTTTCCATCGGGAGGAGGCGGGCAGCAGTCTCAATCACAGTGGATTTCCCGCTGCCATTGGCGCCGTGAATAACGACAATGTCACCGCTGTTGACCTCCAAATCGAATGAGGACAAAACAATGCCCATGCCTCGTCTGACTTCAGCCCCTTTGATGCTCAAAAGGACCTCTGCCATGATTTTCCCACTCGGGGGGGCGACATGAAT
>Ga0206682_10003068_pt1 | contig 14599 bp, 11 predicted proteins | sample M240m12015metaG_FD_155444 | JGI IMG/M metagenome (GOLD analysis project Ga0206682, IMG submission 155444) | Ammonia-oxidizing marine archaeal communities from Monterey Bay, California, United States - M2 40m 12015 | ecosystem: Environmental > Aquatic > Marine > Intertidal zone | place: USA... | reverse complement strand
GATACTTTGACATACTCAAATACGATTTCACCTGAATATTATAGTATAAACTTAGAAAACCCTGAGGAAGGGAAAATAAGTTTTACATCTGGACTATATAATGACATTAATTTAGTACACACTTTAAAAAGTTGTACCGGGATTGAGTTATTACCCTAGGATCCAGTACCGCATTCTATATTTGAAGCAGAACTTTCAACCCCTAATCCGTTAACTGCTGTTATTTTAAAACAGGTTTCTTCCCCCACAGAAATATTAGTTTCTAGTGTCACTCCAGTAACTTCAATAAAAAAAGAATTGTTTTTGTAGATCCTATATGATTCAGCATTCTCAATAGAAGTCCAGTTAAGAGTCATTACTACCCCTGAAAGGGAACTAGCAAGCATCGGGGGCAAAATTTGGGGAAGAGTATTAATAGTTATAATATCAGAAATAGCTCCAGCACTATCTAAAAAATCCACCCCATTGATACTATAATTATAAGTAGTCGAGAATTCAACATCACTATCAGTATATGTAAAACTTTCACCAGACCACAAAAGAGTATTCTCTTTTTTTAGTTCATATCCTGTAGCATTAGCGATAGGAGACCATGACAAAATTATGTTATCATAATTTAAAATATAGCTGAAAGAAGAGGGTGGAGGTAATATTGCAGCTCCACATAATGAATCTGATTTTTCACCTTCTATATTAAATGAGTTAACAGCGGCTATTTGAAAACAATGTTCAGCACCACCATTAGTATTATTTGTGAATGATTGCTCTTGAACTTCACTTAAAAACGATCCATTACGATATATTTTGTATGTTTCAGCATTAAATGGCGCATCCCAGTTAAGAGTAATAGATTCAACCGCTGTTGTTAAATTGATATTGGATACAACACCATCAAATTCATTTTGAACTTCAACATAAACTGGTTGTGATATAAACTCATTTCCAGTTGGGTCTCGTGCAACCATTGTTATGATATGATTTGAATTATTTGGATAAACATAAGTATTCCATTTAACTGAATATGGAGTATCAATGAATGCCTCAAATAAAACACCATCAATAAAATATTCTACTTCTTGAACTAAAACATTATCAGTTGCAAAACCTGTAATGATCACAGTATCACTTACACTTTGGCTAGATAAAGGTGTGATGATTGAAGCAAATGGAGGAACTTGATCATTTTCAATTGTTTCATCATTATTTACAATCACTACTATCGGACTAAGATCAATCTGATTACCTCCAATGTCTGAAATAGAGGCAAAAAGGACACACTCTTGGTTCTCTTCTTCTGATAGAGTGTTCCAATTATAAATGAATGGGGCCTCATCATCGGTAAATACGATTAAACCATTAATGTAAAAATTAGCTTCTTCAACGCTAGTATTGTCATTTGTAGATAATTGAATTTGTACTTGACCTTCAACATTTTGCCCTGCAAACGGATATGAGATATATCCGGTTGGAGGGACGTTATCTTCATTATCAATATTTACTAATATTGGATGTGTCTGATCAATATTTTCACTAGTATCATAGGCTTTTGCATACCAAGTATGCTGAGTTTCATCATCATATGTTAATGTGTTCCAATCATAGTTATAAGGGCTTTCATTTTGAGTATGTACTAGAATATAATTATGATAGAATTCCACTTTATCTATTCCTAGATTATCAGTAGTCAGAGTTTTAATTGTAACTACTCCAGATAAAGTTTGATTTGAAGCTGGTTCTGTTATTACGATTGATGGGGGAGTATTGTCAGGATCTATTGTATTATTGACAAAAACACTGACAGGGAAAAGAGTTGTTGTATTACCTGAAATATCATAAATATTTACATTTATTACATGCTGAGCATCTTCAATTTCATTTAAAGTGTTCCATTCGTAATAATAAGGAACAGTTGAGTCAGAATAAACTAATGAACCATCTATTATTATATCAACAAAGTCTACTTCAATGTTATCGATCGCATTTATACTTATATCTATAGATCCAGATACTGAAGATCCTGAAGAGGGAGAAGTAATTGTACCAGTAGGAGAAATATTATCTGTCGGTTCTTCATTGTCAATTATTATATTTATAGGGCCAAGTGTTATTTGGTTTGAGTTATTATCAATAATATGTGCATGTATTGTGTAAATAATATCATCAATTTCTCCAACGGTATTCCAAACATAGCGATAGGGCGGTTCTGTAAAAGTTTGGATTTCATTACCATCAAGATATAAAATAACTGTAGAAACTTCTTCATTATCAGTTGCTTCAATGATAACAGTAACCTCACCACTAAGAGTTTGTCCAGTAAATGGAAAAATTATTGCTCCCTCTGGAGGTGAATTATCAAAGTTGTCTATTATTACACTAATCGTATTTGTGAAATTTACATTTCCTTGTGTATCGATTGCTCTGGCACGAATAGTATGAGAAATATCTTCTCCAAAATCACTTGTTATCCATTGGTATTTAAATGGACCTTCCTTACTAGAATGAACAATAGAATCATTTAAATATATCTTTACAGTATCCAGTTCAACGTTATCAAAAGCATATGCGGTAATTTGCACAGTATCCGAAAGAACAGATTGATCTGCAGGGTAAGTGATGGTTAGCGTTGGAGGTATTGTATCTTTATCATTGGGAACATCAAAGAGCGGTCCTTCACAATTTGTGAAAAAAATGAAAAGTAAAAAAGTAATTAGTTTGGAATTTTTCATATTTAATTTGTTACTGATATCAAGACAGGTTGCAATAAAATACTTTGGCCTACATTATCAGTCACAGTAGCGGATAATGTATGTTGAGAATTATTGTTTAAAATTGTTGTATCCCATTCAAAAATATAAGGTTCGTTTGTACCAGTAAATGATTGAATACCATCAATATAAAAAACAACTTCACTTATTCCAGAATCATCTTGAGCTAGCACGGTAAAATTAACAATGCCACTAACGGTTTGACCCGAAAGAGGGTTTGAAATTGTTCCCGTGGGAGGAGCTAAGTCATTAACCTCATTATCAATGAAAACGCTAATAGGAGGTATAGGGAATTGATTACCAAAATCATCTGTCACTATGGCGCTTAAAACACTATACTGATCTTCATTCTCAAGTTGAGTATTCCAGCTGTAGGAATATGGACTAAACTGAAGAGTATCTCGAGGGATTCCATTAATAGATAATTCAATTTTATTTACTTCTTCGTTATCAGTAGCTGCTATCTGAATTGTAATAAAACCATCTAAAGTTTGACCTGGAATTGGATTTTGAAATTGACCACTTGGAGGAATATTATCATCATTATCAACAATTACTGTGATGGGCTGATGGTAGGTCGAATTTCCTTCACTATCAAAACCGATTACAAAAATAATATGTTCTTCATCATCTAGATATTCATTTGTATCCCAATCAAAGGCGTAAGGAGCCACACTATCGATCTCTACATAGGTTCCGTTTATATAATAATCAATATGACTAATTCCTGATTCATCATATGCATCAACTTCAATAGGTACAACCCCAGAAACCTTTTGACCTGAAACTGGATCCATGATTAAAACAGTGGGAGGAGATATATCACTAGTTGGACTATTATCTACAAATACAGTTATGGGATTTAAAGGGGTTTCATTACCAGCTAAATCTCTGAGAATTACACTAATTGAGTGCTCCGCGTCTTCTTCTTCATCTAGAGTATCCCAAATATACAAAAAAGGATCATTCTCTATGGTAGAGACAAATTCTTCATTTATTGATAAAAGAACTTCTCCCATTGCCCTGTTATCAGAAGCACTTACAATAATTTGAACTTCGCCACTTACACTTATTCCTGCAGGTGGACTAACAATTGCACCATTTGGTGGAGTTATATCAATTTGAGTTCCATTATCCACATAAACACTGATAGGGGGAATGATAGTTACATTATTATTAATATCTCTTACATTAGCGTATAATGAATAGTATGCTCCACTCTGAACAAGCGCTGTATTCCATGGAAATTCAAATGTAGAAGAATTTTCAACTGGGAGAACATATTCTTGGAGCACATTATTTATAAAATAGCTTACAAATTGAATTCCAACATTATCAGTTGCTACAACGGTAATATTGGTTGTGCCTGTGATATATTGACCTGGAAATGGTGTAAGGAAAAATGCGTTCGGTGGCTCAGTATCAATATTATCAACAAAACTTCTGATAGGTACAGAAGAGTATTTATTATCACTCAAATCATAAGCTACAACAGATATAAAATGGAACTCATCGTCTGTGTACTTTTTTACAAGGGTTCCATCATCGTTTAGCTCTGATATACTTGTATTCCATTCGTACGTAGCAATATCATTTTTTGTAGTTGTATCTTTTCCAACAAATTCTTGATTAATATAAAATAATACTTCTGTCACTTTTTCATTATCATTAGCACGTGCTTCAATAGTAATGGTTCCCGACACAGGCTCTCCATCGATAGGATAAATTACTAATGCTTGAGGGGGAGATGTATCAGGCTCCGGAATTTCATAAGGATCATCTGTACATGAAAAAGATAAAAAGATTATCAATATTATGCTAACTAATATATTTTTGTTTATGGTGCTCATATTGTGAATTTACTAAAATTTTTATACATTACTTAATCTTGGTCGTTTATGGATGTGCTATTTTTTAATTTTGTATATTAGTTTTTCATAAGATTCTTTAAACATTTGTTTAAATGAAAATACCTTCATTTCTCTACTAAATTTTTTCTTTTTGAAAAGTGGAGTAAAATAAAACATATTTTTTGCCTTTTTGTAGTCATATAACATCGAAATAATTACTGAAGATGGAATAATAGATGTGAAAGATTGGTAGGATACTCCGGTTTCTTGTAAACCAATTGTTGCAATTCCAGGGAACAAGTCGTTATAATTATCCCAAATTTGAGGCACATATCTCCTCTTGGAGTCCCACTTAAAAAATAAATCTAATGAAGTCAAAAATAAAAATGGATAATACGAATAATAGAATCCTCTTTTAACTGAATGCTTAAGAATTGAAAAATCTGTTTCAACACGTTCAATGGATAACATATCTACATAGATTGATTTATTAACATTTGTCTTAATAAAAACCTCAGGGTTTATCATATCTTTGTTAAACTGAATATCAATATAAGTTATAGTGTCTCCTGTAACTGTATAAACTTTCCCTGTTGTATTCTGTATTCTATTTAGGTTCTCATTAAAGCTCCAACTATAGTAAAATACTCGATTAAAATCACTATAAGCATAGTATATCTCTTTGAGGCTTATTATCTCTTGATCAACCGAATCTTTCGGAACGAAATAGAGAAAATTATTATCCATGGAATCAATAATACATTTAGTTGTTAATCCATTGTACTGAACAAACATATGATTTACATCTAAATTTTTATTTTCACTAAACAATATAGAAAAAGATAAAAGGATTATGCACCAGTTTTGTTTCATAGGTCTTAAATTACCACCTGATTATGAAGAGTCAAATTCAAGTATTAATAATAATATATTCTATAGCATTTGGATCATTTACAATTGCTCAACCAAAATTGAGCATTGATTTTGGTATGGGATTTTATGAACCTTCTTTAACAGGATTTGATCAAAATGAAGATGTTCAATTTCCAACAAAAAGTCTATTTAACCGCAATATGTTAGTTAATTGGGGTTTTTACTACGAATTTTTTAATAATGCTAGAGTGGGCTATAATTCTTTTACGTCATTTGAAATTGGGAAAAATGTAAAACTGCCCAAATCGTCAGCGGCATATTCTCGCTCTATTAAATATAGAATGTTTCCCATTGAAACGTACTTTAGATGGAAACCTAAAATCGAAATGAATTTTACATTAGCGCCAATTTGGGGAAGAGGAAGAATTGAAATTGATACTACTCCAGGAGATAAAGAAGAAGATTGGGATTATGTTATATCTAGTTTTGGAGGCGATAGTACTCAGCTTAATGATATGGGAGCAACCGATGCCATGTTAAATGATTGGCTTGGTTACTCAAGTATGCTCGGTCTAAGATATTATTTGTCATCGAGAATGGCAATTGATATTAAAGGTGGTTTTATGAATAACTTTTATAATGAAAAAAGCTGGAGAGTACAGAGACAGAAAGTAAATGGTCCCAAAATGAAGATAGATGATCTGCCGATATTCTCTATGAAATTTGTTTATGGGATTAGATGAGAATATTACTTTTAGTATTATTTATCTTTAACTTTATTCACAGTCAAACAAATAATTTGGCTCAATCAACACCATGTGAGCACCCTCTTATCCTTCTAGCTGAAGAAAAAGGAATCAAAGCTATTCCCATAAGAGATCTTATAAAGTTTAAAAAAATAGTAGAAGATTGCGAGAGGTTAGGAGACAAAGAAAAAATTGAACGAATGATATATAATGATTGGCAAAGAGATTATGAAAAGGCTAAGAAAATGCAATCATGGTCTTCTACGCATGCAATGTGTGTTTTTGTTTCTTTTGCTTATTATTTTGTAGGTCAAGTTATTGCAACGAAGCCTGGTTAATAAAAATTTTATCACTATTTATCATATTATTTCATTATATATTTTAACCTTTATTTTAAAAATCTTTAAACCTTTTTCGAGGAAAAATGACTAAAAACTTAATTAGTACCTTTATAGTATTGGCCTTTATTATTAGTTGTGGGAGTAACGATAACTCATCAAAAAAAATAAAATCTCAAAGTAAGGAAGTTTTCAAAAAAGATCTAGGCGTTCCTGCAGAATTAGGTGGCTATGGTTTCGAAAATATATATTCTAAACTAGGATATACTACATATGATTGGAGTGAGGCTGTAGATAAAACTTATTTTGGAGATCCTAGCGCAACAAAAGGTGGAACTCTAAACTATATTCATTCACTTTTCCCAAGAACGATGAGAATTATTGGACAAAACTCAAGCCAAGTTTTGAATTCAAGAACAATTGCATCTCTTTGCTATGAAGGGTTGCTCTCTCAGCATCCTATAACATTAGATTTTATACCGAGTCTTGCCTCACACTGGTTTATCTCAGAAGATAAGATGCAGTTTAAATTTCGAATTAATCCAGATGCAAGATGGTGGGATGGAAATCCTGTTACCGCTGCTGATGTTATTGCAACTTGGGATTTGAGAATGGATGAAACGATACTTTCACCTTCTGAACAGATGACATATGGTAAATTTGAAAGACCTGTAGCTGAATCAAAGTACATTGTATCAGTTAAAGCTAATTCAATTAGTTGGAGGAATTTTTTATATTTTGCATCAATGCCTCTTCACCCAAATCATATATTAAAAGACTTAGATGGAACAGCATTCCTTGAAGAATATGCCTTCTCCGTAATTCCAGGCACAGGACCATATATAATTGAGGAAAAAAACATTAAAAATCAAGAGTCTTACACCTTTGAGAGAAGGACTGATTATTGGGCTTCTGAAAGTCCATTCAACAGATACAAATATAATTTTAACAAGATTAAAGTTTCGGCTGTGAAAGACAACGATGCACTTCAGTACGAAAAATTTAAGAAAGGTGAGCAAGATTTATTCAATGTTAATAGATCTAGGCGTTGGGTTGAAGAAACAGATTTTGAATCAACACAAAAAGGTTGGATGAAAAAGCAAAGGATTTTTTCAGAAAAACCAGCCGGAACTTCAGGTTATTATTTTAACATGAGGAAATGGCCTTTTGATGATAAAAATGTACGATATGCTTTCTGCTATCTTTATGATAGGGAAAAAATGAATAAGGAAATGTACTATAATGAATATGGAATGATGAATTCATTATATTCTGGAACCGTTTATGAGAATCCCAGTAATAATCCTTTTAAATATAACCCTGAAAAAGCAATCCAATTATTGAAAGAATCTGGCTATACAGAAAGAAACGATGATGGTTGGTTAGTACAGGAAGAGACTGGAAAGGTACTTTCATTTGAAATAGCTATTCAAAAAACTAGTGCTTACATGGTTACACCAGTACAACAAATGATGAAAGAATATGGCATTGATATGCAGATCAAATTTATGGACTACAATACAATGATTAAAAACATTAATGCTCGAAATTTCAATATATGTATGTTGGCATATTCTGGATTGATTTTTCCAAATCCGGAAGGTTCGCTTCGATCAGAGTTGGCTGATCAAAATGATAATAATAACGTCTGGGGTTTTAAAAGTGATAGGGTAGATGATCTTTTAGATGAATATGATATTTGTTTTGATCAGAAAAGAAGAATTGAAATTATACAAGAAATCGATGGAATTTTTGGAGAGGTTCATCCAATAGCTTTTAGTATTGCTCGTAATTATTCCAGAATGATGTGGTGGGATAAATTTAGTTACCCTGAATGGATGCTATCGCGTTATGTTGGAGAGTTCTGGGATGCTTTTTATTATTGGTGGATTGATGATCAAAAGGTCGACCAATTAAGCAATGCTATGAAGAATAATAAAGAATTACCGAAGGTACCAATTGACATGAAATATTGGCCAGAATATTTAGTTAGAAACAACTAAAAAAAACAACTTAGTGGCAACATACTTTTTAAGAAGGTTACTTTTAATGATCCCAACATTTTTGGGGTCCACAATATTAGTTTTTATAATCTTACAGATGGCACCAGGTGGCCCGATTGAGCAAATTATGCTTCAAATGCAAATGGGCGGAGCGATGGGTGCAGAAGGCGGAGGTGGAGCTGCATCCTCAACGACAAGTCAGGGTATGTCTCTTCCACCAGAGGCAATGAAAGAGTTGAAAAGATTTTATGGTTTTGATAAACCTATTTATCAGAGATATTTAATTTGGTTGGGTGTATGGCCACGCGAAATAAAACATCGAAACTTTATTATTCCTTTCAATAATAATTCATATGAAAAGCGAGTAGGTAAAAAAGATGGTAAAGTTTGGAATGTAGATGTCGTTGTAGCTGGAAATAATAAACTAGAAGTAAAAGAAAAAAATTCTAAAAAAAAATCAACATGGCATGCGAAAGTTGATGAAGTAGATGAAAGCGGAAACTTGAAGTCTGTTATCTTTCAAAAAGAGTTTTCAGGTATATTAACAGGCAACCTTGGTAAATCTTACACCTATTTACAGCCAGTAACAGAGGTAATGAAACCACGTTTTAAAATCTCTTTATTTTTTGGTTTGACTGGAATTCTTATATCATATCTTATTTGTATTCCTTTAGGTATCAAAAAAGCACTTAATCATGGTTCTGTATTTGATTTTGGATCAAGTGTAGCAATATTTATCGCATATTCAGTTCCCGGGTGGGCTCTGGGCGGAGTTTTACTCGTTTTGTTTGGAGGGGGAAGTTTTTTGGATGTATTTCCATTAGGTGGTTTCAGGAGTCCTTCTGAAATATGGGACACCTTGACACCTTTTCAAAAAATTGCAGATCAAGTTTATCATATGATTCTTCCTATTATTGCTTGGACGATAGGTAGTTTTGCAACTATGACTGTTTTGATGAAAAATAGTCTTATGGAAAATTTAAGCCAAGACTATATAAGAACAGCTTTTGCTAAAGGGTTAAGCGAGAAACGAGTTATTTGGCTACATGCAATGAGGAACAGCCTTATACCAATTGCCTCTGGAATTGGACATATATTGGGGGTAGTGATTGCAGGATCATACTTTATTGAACGTATGTTTAATATTGATGGCTTTGGAAGACTCGCATACGAAGCTATTCTATCGAGAGATTATCCAATTACGCTTGGCTTTTTAGTAATTGTAGTCATTATTAGATTAATCGGAAATATAATTTCTGATTTAGCATTAGCATTGGTAGATCCAAGAATAAGATTTAAATAATATTCTTTATGACTGAAAACTCACAAAATACATCAATTTTACAAAAACGCTGGCAGAAGTTTAAATCCTTGAAAAGAGGTTATTACAGTTTAATCATTTTATCATCCTTCTATATTCTTTCTTTTTTATTACCTCTTTTGATTAATAATAAGGCAATTGTTGTTAAGTACAATGATACCTATTATTTCCCTATTTTAACTGGATATATCTCAGGAAAGACCTTTGGTCAAGATGTTCCTGGTGAGGCAAAATACAGGCCATTAAGAGAGAGCTTTAAGGAAAGTAAATCAAATAATTGGTTAATATTACCTCCCTATCCATATTCCCCTTACGAAGACATTACCTCTGATGGAAATAAAATGTATGAACCTCCATCTTCAAAACACTGGCTTGGGACAGATAATACTGGAAGAGATGTGTTTTCACGGCTTTGCTATGCTTTTAATATTTCTATTTCTTTTGCCCTGATTTTAACTGTACTTAATTATTTATTTGGAATATTAATTGGTGGGTGCATGGGATATTTTGGAGGAAAATTTGATTTATTTTTTCAGAGGATTATTGAAATTTGGTCTAGCCTACCAATGCTTTTTGTTATCATCATAATCTCCTCTATTATAAAGCCATCCTTTTTCCTTTTAATAGGTATTTATACGCTCGTGAATTGGATAAGTATGACATATCTCATGCGAGCTGAGTTTTACAGAGAAAAATCAAAAGATTATGTTGCGGCAGCCTTAAGTATGGGGCAATCTGATTTTAAAGTAATGTTTAAACACATTTTACCTAACTCATTAGTGCCAATAATCACTTATTTTCCTTTTTCCGTTGTGGCTGGAATTTCAGCTTTAGTTGGGCTTGATTATCTGGGATTTGGTTTAGCACCACCCACCCCATCATGGGGACAAATGCTAGACGTTGGTCTTCAAAACATTAGTAAATGGTGGATGGTGTTCTCACCCGTTGCTGCGCAATTTTTAACCTTATTATCAATTGTGTTTATTGGAGAAGGTGTCCGTGAAGCTTTTGATCCTAAAGTTTATTCGAGATTAAGATGAGCAAAAATAAACTCTTAGAAATAAAAAATTTAAAAACCTACTTTCATACTGAAGCTGGAACAGTAAAAGCCGTAAACGACATATCTTTCGATATCTACAAAAATGAAGTCCTTGGGATTGTAGGTGAATCAGGCTCTGGTAAATCTGTTACTTCATTGTCTATTAATCGATTAATCCCGAATCCTCCGGGTGAAATTGTTAGTGGTGAAGTTTTGTACGACGGAAAAAACCTACTTGATTTAAGTTATGATGAAATGTCTAAGTACAGAGGGAAGCATATATCTATGATTTTCCAAGAGCCCATGACATCGCTTAATCCTGTTCTGAAAATTCAAACCCAAATGAATGAAATTTTGATTAAACATGAAGGTCTTACTACAGAGGAAGCAACTGATAAAAGTATTGAGATGTTAAAAGCTGTTGGAATACCAGAACCAGAAAGAAGAATTTTCAACTATCCTCATGAGTTTTCAGGTGGAATGAGACAGAGAATAATGATTGCAATGTCTCTTCAATGTAACCCTGCTCTTCTTATAGCTGATGAACCAACCACAGCGCTTGATGTTACTATACAAGCTCAAATTTTAGATCTTATGATGGATTTAAAAGATAAAAGAAAAGACGCTGCTATATTACTAATAACTCATGATCTTGCTGTTATTGCGGAAACGTGTGATCGGGTGGTTGTAATGTATGGTGGAGTGATTCACGAAGTTGCAACAGTTCAAGAATTATTTAAAAATCCCATACATCCTTATACAAAAGCACTCATGGAATCCATTCCAAAAATGAATGTTAGTTCAAAAAGATTAAAAACATTAAAAGGAATGGTACCATCTATTTTGGATTTAGGCGATGAATGTAAATTATGCTCTAGGTTTGAACCTTCTGAATGTGCTTGTGCTGGAACGAGAATTGAACCTGAATTGATTGAAGTCGGGAAGGGACATTTTGTTAGAATAAATGAAAAATTGATAAATGAAGCTTAAAAAAGAATCTATTTTAAAAATAAGAGAGTTATCTGTTGATTTTCCTTTTTTTGGAGGTCTTCTTCAAAGAAAAGTTGGATCTGTCCATGCAGTTAAAAATGTTAGTTTTGATTTACTTAAAGGTGAAACTCTAGGAATAGTAGGTGAGTCTGGTTCCGGTAAGTCAACACTTGGAAATGCAATTCTTAATGTTCTAAAGTTAACCGCACCTGAAGTTAAAATATCAGGTAAAGTATCTTTATTTGCCTCGACTGAAGAAATAGAATTATTAGGTCTTTCAAGAACTGAAATAAAACCTTACAGAAAGCATATCCAAATGATCTTTCAGGATCCCTATTCTTCTCTTAACCCCCGAATGTTGGTTAAAGATATAATTCAGGAGCCTCTTGATATAAACACTGATTTATCAAAAAGTCAAAAAAAAGAAAAAGTAGAATGGTTACTGGATAAAGTTGGACTTTCGATTGAACAATCAAATCGATATCCACATGAATTTTCAGGAGGTCAGAGGCAAAGGATTGCGATAGCTCGAGCACTTGCGACTGATCCAGAGGTTATTATTGCAGATGAATCTGTATCCGCATTAGATGTCTCCATTCAAGCTCAAATAATTAACTTAATGATGGATCTTCAGGAAGAATTAAATTTATCGATTATCTTTATAGCTCATGATTTATCTGTTGTAAAGCATATTTCTAATAGAGTCGGAGTGATGTATGCCGGAGAGTTAGTTGAAATTAATGACACTGAGGATATTTTTATAACTCCTCAACATGAATACACAAAAGAGTTATTAAGGGCAATTCCTCAACCAGACCCGATTGGCAGAGATGAAAGAAAAAAAGAAAGATTAGCTTCAAATAAGATTGGTTAGAGGGGAATATGAAATATAGCGAAATGCATTACGAACGAATTAATGTCTCAGACAAAAGAAAGTTTTGCGACACTTGGTTAATTAAATTTAAAAATGCTAAGAACTCTAATGATCAAATAAATTTATTAAAAGAAGCTGAAGATTTAAACCGTGAGTATCAAACGTATGAATCAATATCGAGTTTAAACTTTAGTAAGAATATTAACGATGTAAATGCCAAAAAAGAAAAAGAGTATTATGATTCAATTAGCTCTGACATGCAAGAGATCTTTAACTCAATTGATCGAGAAATAAGTAATTCACCTTTTAAAAAAGAATTACAAGAAAAATGGGGAAGCACATTTCTTAAATCTATCGAAGTCGATCTCAAGACTTTTGATCCCAAGATAAAGAATCTTCTTGATGAAGAAATTAAGCTTTGCAATCAATACACTCAGCTTACGGCAAGTGCAAAAATTAAATTTAACGGAACTAACTATAATCTCGCCGGTTTAGGTCCTTTTCATTCTAATAGTGATCAAAATATTAGAAAAAGTTCCTATGAAGTTAGATTTAAATGGTTTGAAGAAAAATCTGGTCATTTCGATACTATTTATGATCAATTAGTAAAACTACGTCATAAAATTGCAATAGAGCTGGGTTATAAAAACTTTATTGAACTTGGATATAATAGAATGGGTCGTACTGATTATGGACCTAAAGAGGTCTCTAATTTCAGAAAACAAATTGTAAAGTATGTTGTTCCACTTGTAAAAGAGTTAGAAAAGAAGAAAAAAGAAATACTTGGCTTAGATAAACTCTATTTTTATGATGGTATTAATTTTAAAAATGGAGATCCAACTCCAAAAGGAAGTCCAGAAGAATTAGTTAAGATTGCTCAAAAAATGTATCGTGAGTTATCAAAAGAAACGGGAGAATTCTTCGATATAATGGTCAAAGATGACTTAATGGACTTAGTGAATAGAGACGGGAAAAGACCTGGAGGGTTTTGTACATCTTTCCCTAAATATGATAGACCATATATTTTTTCAAACTTTAATGGTACAGACCATGATATAACAGTACTAACTCATGAAGCTGGTCATGCATTCCAAAATTATTCTAGTAGGAAACAACCGTTATTAAAATATTTATGGCCCACAATGGAATCTGCAGAAATACATTCCATGAGCATGGAATTTTTTACATGGCCGTGGATGAACGGTTTTTTTAAAGAAGACACTGAACGATTTAAGTACAAACACATTGTAGGAAGCTTATCATTTTTACCTTATGGTGCCTGTGTAGATCATTTTCAACATTGGGTTTATGAAAATCCGGAGGCTACTCCAAAAGAAAGAAAGGATAAATGGTCCTTATTAGAAACTATTTATCTACCAGGAAGAGATTATGATGATTTAGAATATCCTAAGAGTGGAGGAATATGGCAAGGGCAGCTTCATATTTATCAAATGCCATTTTACTATATAGATTATACTCTAGCACAAACATGTGCTTTCCAATTCTGGTCAAAAAGTCAAACTAACCAGGACAATGCTTGGAAAGATTACATACGCTTATGTGAAGCTGGTGGTAGTTTGCCTTTTACAAAGCTTGTCGAATTAGCGAAATTAAATCTCCCTTTTGAAGATGGTTGTTTGGAGAAGGTGGTCGAGAATATAAAAGAATGGTTAAAAAATATAGATGTTAAAAGCTTATAATCTCTGTAAATTTATTTTTCCGCTTATAATTTTAGTATCTGTTACAAAAGGAAAGAAGCCGGATGTTTTATCCGAGTTTGTCGATAATCATTTGGTTGTT
>Ga0206682_10003066_pt1 | contig 14603 bp, 27 predicted proteins | sample M240m12015metaG_FD_155444 | JGI IMG/M metagenome (GOLD analysis project Ga0206682, IMG submission 155444) | Ammonia-oxidizing marine archaeal communities from Monterey Bay, California, United States - M2 40m 12015 | ecosystem: Environmental > Aquatic > Marine > Intertidal zone | place: USA... | reverse complement strand
AGCAGCAACTGCTAATAACCAAGGATTGGCAGCAAGTAATGCACCAAGTTTAAATGTCCAACCAACAAGCATTGGAATAAGACTAGTTATAAATCCACCAAAAGATGTTCCAAATAAAATATAACCGCCTAATAAAGCAGGCCACCAATCCTCTAGAAATCTAAAAATAGTGTTAACTTTACTCTCATTCTTTGGATCACTAAACCATTTAAAGAGTTTAATAACTGCTCTTGCTAAAACTATTTTTATAAACCATTCAAGAATTCTTTGAAAAATATTCTTTACAGGAGATATAATTTTATCTGCTACTTTTGCTATTTTAGCGGCACCTTTTTTAAGGCCACCCAACATATTCTCTCTTCTTGATCTAACCGATTGTTTTCTATCTTGCTCTGCTTTCTTCTTATCAGCCTTATTTTCTGCTTTTAAATAACCTGCAATATTATCAAGAGACTCTACAATATTTCCTATTGCTGAAGATTCCTCGGATGTTCCAGGAAGTAACTTTTGAGCAGAAACTGTTGCTGTTTTTACACCTACTCCTGTTCCAGTAGCACCTCCTTTTTTTATATCCTTTGCTTGTATTTTCTTTACTTTGGGTTTAAATCTACCCTTCTTACTCTTTACTCTCTTCCATTCATTAGTTACTCTTTCAACTTCATCAGATGGTATCGGCGTCTTAGATGCGCGACCTCTGGCCATATATTCGCGCAGTGCATCCTTATAAGTATCATAATCCATCTCGACTTCAAAGGATTCAATCCCAAGAAGTCTTAGAATCCTTTCATCAATATTCTCATTAGAAGGTTTGGGGGCTTTCTTACCCCCAGGTACTAATGATGTTATGTTTTTAGGATTAGATGCCATTCGTTTGTTGTTGCTTTACCTTTTCTTCTTCTAAATGTTGCTTCAGAAGTTCAACATAGATATCTCTTTCCCAAGGTATCAAATCATTAATGTCTGATAATGAATATTTATGATACTGCATCAATGCAAAATTCAATCTAATAAAGTTCTCAAGGTCCATATGGACCATCGCTAAGCGAAAAAAGACGCCAGTCCCTCAATTAGAACATCGCTTTCAACTTTTGTCTTAGGATTTGTAACCTTAACAGTATGACTAAGTTTGGGCATTGTCTCAAAGAACTTCTCAATCTCCTTAAACTGATTAGAATTCATCGACTCTAAGAAATCATTAATCTCTTTCTTAGTACAATCTGCTGCAGCCCATACTTCATCATCAGTATAAATCTTATCAATACAAGATCCAATTAATTGGAAAGATTGATCCATTTGATTTCCTTCATTAAAATCAAAGTTAGATTTAATAAACTGATCCAATGATGGATACTTTAATTCCATCATAATACTATCATCAAGTTTAATCTGATTAGTATGTTCTTCAGTCTTTTGGACTTCAATATCATCAAGGTTAACTTCTATCTTAGTAGTTGTAACTTCATCATCAGGACAAGTAATATTAACTTCAATAGTTTCTCCTACAGACTTTCCACGAACATTTAAAAACAAATATTCAATATCAAAAGTAGGAAGTGCTTCTACTTTAATTCCTTTCGTCTTAATGCAATTCTTAAGAACTGTTTTAATAGCAGTTGTAATCTGCTTTGTATCTTCGCTCTCCAATGCAATAACAAGTACCTTTTCTTCTTTAACTAGAAATGGTCTATATTGAATTGTTTCTCCTGTTGATGGCAACTCAAGCTCATAAGTTGGTGTAACGATCTTTGGTAAAGGCATAATATCCTATAGATTATTTCAGTATGTTTATTTATTAAGCTAATCCAGAGAATATTGATCTCAACTGATCATTTGCTCCAGTGGGAAGTGTTTGATTCATAAAATTAGACAAATCCCACGGCGAAGCAGGATCATCAGAAACAGCAGATCCCCATTTTGACCTATATTGTGGAACATTTTCAACATAATATCTTATGTAATTAAAGGAGACAGTACATTTTAACGTCTGCGAAGTTTCATAAGATACTGGCATTGATACTATAGACCTTGGAAACACATTCACAAAATGGTAAGTCATTTGAGGACCACCCATCATATGATTACGTTCAAATTTGGTTATTTCCAGTCCACCATAATAATCATTAGGATAATTCATTCTATAAGAATAATTTGGATTAGTAACACTTCTATTTTCTTCATCTTTTTCATCAGCAATATATTTAATCCATGTTTCAAAAAATCTGATTGGAAGATATGCATCTCTATCAGCATTAACCATAAAAGTTAAATCAATCCTATTATCAAATAATCTTCTATAAGCATGATTCTCTGTAACACCAGTATAATCATTTTGTATTTCATGTGTTGCCAAACTAGATCCTGGAAGAACTGTTTCCGAACAAAGAAGATTAAGTTGATCCTGTTTTTCGCTAGAAAGATTAATATCATTCGCACTTTTAAAAGCACCCCAAGTACCTGCAGGTTCTTTAATATGAACTAGAAAATATGAGGTTAATGATGGTTGAAGAATCTTATGTTTAAATCCATCCGCTCCAGAAAATCTTCTTACTCTTGGTTGCACCGATGCTGCCATTTTTATAAATACACTATACCTTTATATAACTATGTAGTCAAGTTATATGGGAGAAAGTGTAAAAAGTAGGTACAAACCACAATCTCCTGGTAAATATGCCGGAGATTCAAATAATATTATCTGTCGCAGTAGTTGGGAGAGAAAGTTTTGTCAGTGGTGTGATTTAAATGAAAGTGTTATTCAATGGGGCAGCGAAGAATTTTCTATACCATACATTTCTCCAGTAGATAATCGTATCCATAAGTATTATCCAGACTTTATAATCAAACTCAAAGAAAGTTCTGGTCAAGTAAAGACATATGTAATAGAAGTAAAGCCAAGAAAGCAAACTGCACCACCAAAGAAAAAAACAAGAGTAACTAAAGGATACATCTATGAGATGAAAACTTATGCAGTCAACCAAGCAAAGTGGAAAGCAGCATCAGAGTATTGTGAAGATAGAAAGATTGAATTTAAAATCATTACAGAAAAAGAACTGGGGATTAGATAGTGGAAGATAGAGGTCTATCAATAAAAGAAGAACTGATTGGTAATGACAATCCTGATGATATTATGTTTGCAATAATGGAAGTCTTTACAGAGACTGAATTAGTTCCTGAGGTTGGTAAATACTATACCTTTGTTTATAGTCCCAAGACAGAAAACTTATACTATGATCAGTACCCATTGATTGCTTGTCTTGAAATCTTTCAGTGGGGATTCAGAGGATTAAACTTCCACTGGGGTAAAGAAAGGAACTATACCTGGCAAGAAATCCAGGGTTCATTGCATATAATTAAAACTGAAGAGATTATGTCTATGCGATCATTACCTTATGCACAATACCTCCTAAATAACTAAAAAGTAAAGTATAACTCATGAGTAGTTGGATAGAAGATAAAACAAAAACTTTTGAGTATAAAGGTGTAAAATATTACACAAGAACAGATCCTGATGGAGGAGATAAGGGACAAGTACAAGTATGGACTGTTAAAGACGGCCGACATTTGGGTACCTTTCCAAAAGACAAAACCAAACCATTTGAAAAGAATGTTAATATCTTTGATTTTGATCCTGTGACAGATAAAGACATAAAAGATATTAGAAATGATCCAAAATTCGCAGAAGCAACTAGAACATCATCAAAAAATACTGTAATAGCAGTTACAAAAAAAGCCTGTGAAGCCAGGGGAGGAGGTGCTGATTGCGGAAAAGAAGCAGAGGCAAAATCTGATGATATAGCACTTACTGCTAACGAAGTACGGGCAAAAGATCAAGCTAATAAAGAACAACAAGAACAACAAAAAGCTAATGCAGAAGCAAAAAGAAAAGAAGTAGAAAAAGATCTTAAAGAAGATGTAGGAAGAGAAGATTATATGAAAGAGGGAGAAAAGATGATGATCTATCCTGAGGGTAGGCATGACACTCAAGACTATATGTTATTTGAAGTATTAAAATATTTGCCCAGAGGATTAAAAAATAGTGATAACTCTGGTGGACCTTTAAAAAGCAGAGCCAACAAACCCAAGAAGGATAATGGCGTGAGAGATATTGTGGCAACAATATCTCTTCCAATTCCAGCAAATATTCAAGATGGTAATAATGTAGCTTGGCAAAAAGACGATATAGATGAAATATCAAAACATCTGGCAAGCTTTACTGGTGGTGCATTAAAAGGTAAGGCTGAAGTAGAGGATCTGAAAGCAACTGTGCAAAAAGCGGAAAGTGTAGATGCTGCGAGACTAGCAATACTAAACTCTATTACTGGCGTAAAAGCTATGCAAAGAGAAAAAGGTGCTGTATTTAATGAAAATACTGAGTTATTATTCAACGGTCCTGGATTGAGAAAGTTTAGTTTCAGTTTTAGACTTTCACCACGAAGTGCTTCCGAAGCAAAAATAGTCCAAAGAATTATAAGGACATTTAAAGAATCAATGAGTGCTAAAAAATCAAAGCAGTTTTTCTTTATTAAAGCTCCGAATACATACTGGATCTCTTATATGTCTGGTGAAACAAACGAACTCCATCCTTGGTTAAATAAATTTAAAGAATGTGCATTAACCAATATGACAGTGCAATATGCTCCGGATGGTACTTATGCAACCTTCCCTGATGGTGCTATGACTTCATATTTGATGCAATTAGATTTTAATGAAATAGAACCAGTATTTAATACTGATTATGAAGATGCTGGAAAAGACAACATAGGATACTAAAATGGCAAACCCTTATTTCAGACAAGTTCCAGATTTTAATTATATTAGTCGTCTTCCAGATGCACAAATTGGAGATTATATTAGAGTAAAAAACTTCTTTAAAAGAGTAAAATTAAGAGATGATATCTTCCAAGATCTTGCATTCTTTACTAAATACAAAATCAAAGGTGATGATAGACCTGATAATGTTGCATATGAAATCTATGGTGACTCAACCTATGATTGGTTAGTGTTAATGTCAAATAATATTATAAACATTCAAACAGAATGGCCTTTAACACAATTGCAATATGATAGATTTTTAATTAATAAGTATGATACTTATGACAACCTTTATAGCGGTATTCATCATTATGAATCAATAGAATGCAAAAGTAGTAGAGGAGTAACTATGCTTCCTACCGGTACTACTGTTAAAAAGGGATACACATACACATATTGGGATGAATATGCACAAACTAGAGTAACAACTCCAGACCTTTCTACACCCATAACAAACTATGATTATGAAACCAAAATTGAAGACGAAAAAAGAAATATATACCTTCTCAAACCATTATATCTAGGAACTGCTTCTGATAATATAGAAAATATTATGGATTACAAAAAAGGTTCCAGTGATTATATCACTGAAACCCTTAAAAATGCAGATAATATTAAATTAACTAACTAATATCATTCATCAGCAAGTTTTTGGAAGTATGCAAGAGCATCTTCCTCATCAACTGATGAGGATGAACTAACTGCCTCAACAGCAGATTCCTTTGTGGAAGTAAAATTAGGAGTAAATGATCCGCGATCACTATCCTCATTAGAAACTTCCTCATCCAAACGTGGACGTGCAGAAGTCTTTTGTCCAAGAACATACTTCAGACGCTTCTCAAGATCCTCATAGGACTTGAATTGATCTGGTGCAGTTACAGCAGCAAGAGAATACTGCTTCTTCCACAATGCTTCTAGTGCATCGTCGTCATCAAGAAGTGGTGATGGTGCAGCAAACTCTGACTTATCATAGTTCCAGTATCCATCCTTCTTAACAATCTTCAACTTGAAGTTTGCACCTTGCCAGAAGTCAAAAGGATTGATTGCTTCCTCATCTTCAAACTCAGGTTGCATTACATCCATGATCTTATCAAAGATCTTCTTACCAAACTTGTAAAGGAATACACCACCCTCATTCTGAGGATTGGTAGGATCTTTTACGACATAAATGTTAGCATAGAAAGACAACTTACGTTTCTGCTTACGAACAACATCCTTATCGGATTCATTACCACTGTTCCATAGTTCACGATTATGCTCTGATACAGGATCCTTACCACCAGTTGTAGTAAGTGAGTTTTCAATATACCATCCACCAGGGCCTTGGAAGGCATGTGAGTAAAGTTTTACCCACGGTAGATCTTCTCCATCAGGAGCAGGTAGAAATCGAATTACGGCATATCCATTACCAACTTTGTCTACCTCTGGTTTCCAGAGACGCTCATCAGCACCTCCACCACTATTATTAACTTTCTCTACTTCCTTGACCAACTTAGCAGTCAATGAACCAAGAGATGATTGCTTTTTTAGATTAGCAAACGACATTAGATTACCTCGGATTTTTTGAGATTTGGCTTGTGTGTACTCTATTATTTTACAACGGAAAATCGTCCATGTCAATCATCTGACGCATCTGGTTTAAGAGTTGCGACATATTATTAAATATGATATTCATATCAACATTTGCAGGAAGACCCATGAGTAGTGCAGAATTTGCAATCTGCTCCTTCATATGTTTTGCCTGTGGATCATCAGAAAGACTTAAACGTGTATAAAGAATTTTTTGTTTCTCTAATAGACGTTCTAGGTCTGCAACATGTTCAATCTTTTTTTCCTTATCTAAAGATGGAAATGTAAATACCGTCGAATAAATATCCTCTTGGAGTTCTGCAATTTCTACAATCTCCGCACGAACAACTTCTGAATCAAAAAAAGACATTATTCACTTTCAGGAGTATTATCTTCTTCTGAAGAAACAACTTCATCTTGAGGTGGATTATTACTCTCCTCAATCTGCGTTAAAACATCAATAGCACCAAGAATCTTAAGATGCGTTGGAGTTAAATTATCAAGAGCAGATTTTAATTCAGAAATTTGTTTTTCAATTTGTTCACGTTGTTCTTGCAAATTTGCAAGAACACTTACATTTTCAAGAGTCATAATTATTATCTCCTAAATGATCATTATAGAATACAGTTATTATTTATTAGTGTTAACAAAATATCTCTTTTCGTAATACCTCTACACTTTTTCATGCAAAAAGGTAATGGGAGAAAAAAGCCTACGGGATAATTATCCGTCTTTTATGGAATTAAAAGTTGATTTTCCTACAGTTAAACTCCACAAACCTCTTTAAGTATCTTTTTATATTTGAGAGAATCTATATGTAAGAATGGTTTATACTTTTTAATTCTACGACTCATAGTTTCCCATACAGGATCTTTAAGTCTCTTATCATAGTTAACACCATACTCAAATATTATATCACATATTACCAAAGTTTCAAGTGATGTTTCTCCACCAAGATAACTTTTTAAAATATGAGAATGACCTTTAGAACAATTAAATACTTCATCTACTTTTTTATTTTCAAACAGTTGTTGAGTTTCTTCTTTAAAAATATACGAAAGTGATTGTATTCTCTTTTGCCAAGACTTATATCTATCTTCACCTTTCTGAATGATCTCACCAATCCACAATGACTCTGGATCATCACATGAAATAAAATTAGATACAAAAAACTCTTCTACTTCTTTATCAGTCTTCTGTCTTGAAAATTTCTCAAACCAAAATCTGTCCCGCCGTTTGTAAAAGGCTTTAACTGTTGCTCTCACCTTACCACGATACTTATGGTAATCATATTTTTCCTTGGTAAAGTGATTCTTCAGAGACAGATAAGTTCTATAGGCATCATAGGGCATCAAAAATCCGGTTCCTCTTCTTCTATTGGTTCTAGTTCAGTAATTTGTTCTGCATAAACTTCTGCATTACCTATTCTATACTTATGTCCTCTATCATCCTCTCCAATATATTCTAAATCAGGAAAACTATGCTCTCTTATTAATGCTTGAAGTCTCCAATGCATCAGTTCACTTTTAGTTGTCATCATTCATCAATTATCCGTACTTAAATTATCAATTTTTAGTAAATTAAATGCAAGAGTAATCCTTTCTTTATTAGCAGTCTGTGGTTCTACATGATGCCAAGTTGTTGAAGGAAACATCACCATCGTTCCATCTTTACCTTCATATCCAATATCATAATCATCAAATATAGTAGGATGATTATGATTCTTATAATACATCACTCCCGAAAGAAATCCTGAATGGTTATGTTTGGGATTATCGTCTCCTTTATATGCAAAGTTAGTCCATATATCATAAGCATCAAAATGACCTTGCCATCTCCTCAATACAAAATTACGATGAGATTTTTCTCCACCCCAATACTTTGCAGATAATCTCAATACCCATGGCAACCAAAAAGATTGATTAATTAGGTGAGGTGGAACAGAACATTGATAGGAATTATGTCTCTTACCATCCCCCAAATACTTATACCCTATATTCTCATGGGCTTTAAGTTCTGCTAATGGATGATTCTTAGTCTTGCTACTATAATTTACCCATTGTTTAATCTCACTCATTATAGATTTAGGTATCTTAGATACCATCACCGGGCAAGGACTTCCCGGTACAATCTTTTCCATTTTCAAAATATTATCCATTAATAATTATAATAATTTAATTTAGAAGTACTAAAAACAGATGTAACAGTTGGTGTATTTTCTATTCTACAAATACCAGGAAAATCTTTTACAAAAAATCTCTCTCGCAAATAATTATAAGCTTCTATATTCCAATTACCATTATCTAATATAATAGAACATGATTCTTTCTTATATTTAACAGCACAAACAGAAAAATCATATCTAGATATACCTTCATTGGGTTTATTATCAATAATAATATAATCTGCTTTAGCAAAATTGTCAATCAATTTTCTTTCACTTAAAAAAATTTTATTAAGAGTTGGATCATATGTATATAATTCAGTAACCTTTCTTTTGATTTTCTTCCTTAAATCATCAGCATAAAAACCATTACTCTCATAACTTATAACCTTTTTAAATTTCTTCTCCCAATATAATGTAGAATCTCCACTCCCAAGTTCTATTAATAGTTTATCTTGCAATTTTTGTTTAGAAAAATAATCAATAAAATCTTTGGTTAAATATGGAAGAATATTATCCACTATCTACCCTCTCTAGATTTATTTCTAATAGTAATATGATTATCTTCAATTGCCATCTCAAGAAAATCTCTATGACTCCAATTTAATTCTGCGTAAAGATCATTAAGTTTAGACATATCTTCCCAAAGATCAGTTGGTGTTGGTTCACCCCAAAAAGGATTGTCGTCTGGATCACTCATAACGGCAACTTTGCGCGAGAACTTCTCTTTAAAAAGTTAAGTTCTTGCGCTTCGTATTTAATTTTTTCTTTAAGTGGTTTTGATATTAGTTTAGATACAGATTCTATGTCAATACTATTCTCATCACAAAAATAAACAATAGCATCTATGTAAGACATACTACTGTTGTTTGAAACAACACTCTCAATCTCTTGAGTGAACCTGGAAGGACAGTAAAACTTCTTCTCAAGTACTTTTTCTAGTTCATTCTCCATTTTCTGACCCAAGATTGTGAGATACAAATTTTTTAATATATCGTACTAATAACTTAATATAACTGTCTTTATCTCTTTTGTCAAATACTTTGACCTCACCTTCAGGTGTTACCATCAAAGTAATAAGTTTCTTAACAGGAATGCCTGTCAACTCATAATATGCAGAAGCATAAAACATTTCTTGTACAAAATAATTCTGACACCATTTGTCAGGTTTAATCTTTTCGGATGTTTTGAAATCTATTACTGCTAACTCACCGTCATATTCAGCAATACAATCAACTCTTCCAGCAAGACCAAGGTACTCTGAATAGAGAGTTCTTTCTATAGCATGTATATTATTTATCTTATCAAGTTCTGGTTTCAAATGATGAAACATAAACTTAGTGAGTGGTTTATAATCACCCCAATCAAGTTCCTTATTTTCTAAGTATGCCTGGGCAGCTTCATGGAAATCCGTACCACGCGAGGTCGCTTTCTTGGTGATACGATTAGCTTCTTCAAGACCAACTTTCTTCCTCCATTTGACAAAAACTTCTCTGTTATAAAAACCAGTAACTGAAGTGATCGAAGGAACCCAATTACCATCAGGGAGTTTATAAAGTCTACAACCAGGAGTTTCTTTTTTATCAAGTTCAAGTTCACCTAAAAAATTACAATGAGTAAAGGTCATAAATTAAGTTCCATTTTTGCAAGTAGGTATTCTTTACAAATACCAGAACGAACAATATCATCAATCATAAATTCAATGGTATCAACCGAAGGCATGATCCTTAGAATTTTCATAAAATCAACGATTCCATTCTTCTCATTCTCTCTAGTAAGATCAGTTTGAGTAGCATCACCACAGAAACAAATCTTGGAATTAGATCCAACTCTTGTCATTATACTATCAAGTTCATGAAAATTCAAGTTCTGGAATTCATCAACAATAACAATTGCCTTATCCAAAGTAGTACCACGAATAAATGAGGTACTCCAGAAGTCAATAGTATCCTGCGCTTTAAGGTTACCATACAGCATTTCAAATTCAGAATCTGTAGGCATCTCAAACATATACCTAACCATACCTACATATGGAAGTTGATAAAGTGAGGACTTATCTTCATGATCACCAGGAAGAAAGCCAATTTCCCTGGTAGCAACAAGAGACCTAACAATATATATTTTTTCGTAAGGTGTGCTTGGATCCAGGACATCTCTTAATGCGTTGTAAAGTGTGATAAATGTTTTACCAGTACCTGCTGCACCATATGCAACAATGTTTTGATTCTTACTATAGGAATCAAACAAAACTTTTTGATTATCTGTGAGGGGTTCTATCTCCCTCATCATTTCTACGTTGATTGGTTTCTTTCTTTTCATCTGCTTGGCCGTGAGTCCGACACCTATTGGTTGATCTGTTTTCTTTTTACGTGGCATAAGTCAAGTGATTTTTTTTACTTTAGAACCAGGCATTTTTGCAGCCCTACCTAAAACCTCATTCCATCCAGGGTTTCTAGAAACAAGTTTATTCTGCCACTCTCCAACTTCACCAACTCCTGGCATAGTAGAAGGATCTGAATAATCTCTAAGCCATTCTGGATTGTTTTCGCGCCATTGAGACCAATCATGGACACTCATTACAACTTCTTTTTGTTCACCGGTCTCAGTGTTAACAACAGGATAGGTAGCCATATAATTTAATAATAATGTATAAGAATATTTATTCAATACAAATTGAAGGTGCATCTATACACTCAGGACACTCTTCATTACGAATCCATTTAAGTGCTTCAGCAACTTTAGGAAACTGACAACCAAAGATGCAACGAACTCCTTCTGCAATATCCATATGCTCTTTCTGTGTTCCGTGTGCAGATCGCAAATCAATATAATGAATCCATGATCTCACACTACCAGTCATATAAAGTCTTGTAGGTGTAGCAAGAGGAAGTACAAACCGCGCACACTCTTTTGCAATACCATCATCAAGCATCTTCTGATACAAATCCATTCCTTGAGCAAAATAACTTTGCATCAATATTTCATACTTCTGAATAGTATATGGATCTACATCATCAATACTGTTCTGCCTATTCTTAGTATCCTGACGGCGGAGTTCTGGAACAGGAATTACATCTCCTAATAAACTACTATCAGCATACCTTTGAGAAAACTCCTGGAAGGTGAAGGAACGGTGCCGTAGGATCTGTGCGGCAAGTCCTCTTGTAGTATTGATCTCAACAGTCATGAATGCCTGCTCAAAGACGCTCCAATGCCCATGTTCTATACAATACTTTAATAGTCCTGCAAACTTTTCATTGTCCTGGTTATTAGGATTGCTAACGCGAGCAACATAAGCTATATGCTTCTCTGCATCAGGAGTAACACTTACTAATTTAATTTCCGGTTTCATAGTTTAACCCAATGATATTTGTATTCAGAATATATCTCATCATTATAAAATTTTTCACTAAGTATGTCAAATGATATTGTAATTCTTTCACTATTACCTTCATATCTATCAGTCCAATGAAAAGCAGAAGCTGGAAAAAAACTCATCACTCCATTTACATTTAAAATTGGATTCCCATCATAATAAGTAGATGTTGTACCGTCAACCTGAACACCAAAATTTCCAGAAAGAATATTCTTAGTACTAGTTCCAATCATTCCATTCATTTCATGTTTATGAGATCCAATCTGTTCGCCTTTTCTCATTACATTAGACCAACACTGTACATATAAACGTTTATCTTTAATACCATTATATTCTTCATACCCACTCCGTATCCACTTCCTTAATGATCCTGTTCCCCACCAGTTTAAAACATTAAAATAAGGTGATCTAGAAGTTAAAGAATTAACACTCAAACCACTATTACCCTTAAGAATGTTGCCTGGATATTTTTTTATAATCCTTGGTTCATTATTAAGAATCTTTTGGCAAGTTTCTCTACATTAATATCAGTAGAAACACAAATAACTTTTAACATTTAATCTGGATATCCATCATCGTCGTCAAAAATTTCATCATAATCAGCAATCTCTATATTTGATTGCCTATAGTTCTCATACTTGTATGCATCAATATCCGAATACACTTCAGACTCTAAGCAATCAACTAATGACTTAAGATTCTTAACAATAAGTTTTAGTTTTTCTTTGTCCATATGATTCCTTTTCCGTATAATTATACTACAAAAAAAGAGGATCTGTCAAGCAGATCCTCTATCAAGCGTATATGCAAAGTAAGATTGTCTACTAAGCAGCAACAGAGGACTTTTTAGTAACCTTTAGACCACGATAGATTAAATCGCGATTTCTTTTGTTGCTCTGCTCCTCAATAAGCACCTTGCGATACTCTTCAGTGTCATACTGGACACCACGATAGTTGACTTTTGCCATGATTTTACTCCTAAAGTAGTTGGATTTTAAGGTCCGTTCCTTTAGTCGTTTGCGTCCTATGATTTAAAACATGCAGGATCAGTTCCGTCCTTAAGTGTTTCCACTATTTCTTGCTTCAACTGTTCACTGACATCGGGGAATTTTAAATCACCCATCAGCCAATTATAGTCCTCACATGACATGAGGCCTGTAGATGTAGAAGCAATTAGAACTGGTAATAGCAAGTTGAACATAGGATGAACGAACTCCGTTCCGCGACTTACTTGCGGCCCTAATGGGCTGAACGTATGTGTTAATACTAACACAGGTATTTTATTTAGTCAAGTGAATTATAAAAAAAGTATTAAAATCTATTTTTATAAATTTTGCTTCCATTAACTATTCTTCCACTACCCTTTTCATCCCAAAATTTGATTCCATATATTCTGGTATCATATCTAAGAGCAGCACATTCTTCTTTAAATGCCTTCATTTTCTCTCTTTCCTTAAATTTTTCCTCAAGATCTTCCTCACTTACTCTCATCGAAAACTCTCTGCTATACCTGCTGCATGTTTATTGGCTCTAGTTATTTTATATACCCAAATTCTTTCCATTAAACTCACATCACGACCAAGTTTAATCCGACAACAAATATTAGTCAACTTTAATCTCTGATTTGTGCTTAACATATTCTATTGCCTTTGGTAGAAGATAATACTCTCGTCTTTGAACTGCTTTAGTTAGTGACTCTAAATCATCATCAGGAAGAATAGGAACTTCAGATTGTAAGATTACCTCACCGCCATCCAATTCCTCATTAACATAATGTACACTAACACCAGTCATCATATCACCACTATCTAGTGCTTGTTTGATGGCATGTAACCCCTTATACTTAGGAAGTAATGATGGATGAAGATTTATAATCTTATTTGGAAATGCATTAATTAATTTAGGAGTTACTATTCTCATCCATCCTGCAAGGACAATAAGATCAACTTTCCATGCATTCATAATATCAATGATGAGATCTTCATCCTTGCTACTAATCTGAGTACGTGGTATTCCTAATTTTGCTGCTCTCTTAGCAGCGCCGCATTTCTTTTTGTTGTGTACCATAACCACAACTTCATCTTCTCTACAGGTGCGAACTATATTTTCAAAATTAGTTCCGTTTCCAGAACACATAACTCCAAGTCTCATTTTAGTGGATTCCCTTGCTTATCAACTAGACCAAGTTTCTTTACCTGATGGAGATTAGACCTCCTTCTTTTTTTAATCTTCTTATACTCTTTAATAATATTATCTATTTCTTGATTTGATATATTAACATTTAACTTTTCATCTTTACCAAATCCTTCTGCTTCACCTTTCTCTACATTGTCAACATATTCATTTATTGTCTCCTGGATCTCATCTCTTATGATCTCAGTTATTTGATCCTTAATAAGTTCATCACTCATTTTTCAACCTCAAACACATACATCATTTATTTAACAATTCCTCAAATATACTTCCACTAAGATGAAATATTATTTTTTTTCAAGATTCATTTCCTCTTTCTCTTCTTTTCTGGCGATTTATATCCCCACATTAAAGGATTTACTGTACCATGTCCATACTCAATTCGTTTAAGATCAGTTGAATACTTATCATAATACATATCAAAAATATTAGCCTTCTTGGCAGAACGAGTGAGATCTAACACCTCACTTCCTTCTACATTATACCAAACAA
>Ga0206682_10003060_pt1 | contig 14614 bp, 18 predicted proteins | sample M240m12015metaG_FD_155444 | JGI IMG/M metagenome (GOLD analysis project Ga0206682, IMG submission 155444) | Ammonia-oxidizing marine archaeal communities from Monterey Bay, California, United States - M2 40m 12015 | ecosystem: Environmental > Aquatic > Marine > Intertidal zone | place: USA... | reverse complement strand
ACAGAATAAACTTTCCTTCACTCTTACAGTTAAGTCACAACCGGGCATGCTATCAACTATCATCCATTCCAAGTTACATTGATCAAGCATATGCAAATATTCTTTAGGGGTAGTTAGAGTATCGTTAGATGCTATAGAATAATAATGATCAACATTATCTATAATTGCTCCAGCATAGAAAATCCTAAACTCTTTTTCATTATCTCTACACGATATAATAGTCTCTTTACTCCTAGGATAATGATAACCTCTATGTACTCTATATTGATTGATAGCTGAAGTAGCTGATAGTATATCTGATTTGCTTTCATATAGATCAACAGTATAACCTTTATCGGATAATTTTAATGCAGAGGTAATTCCATATATACCTGCTCCTACTACAGCAACCTTACCATATAGTTCTTCTTTTATCATTTCAGATATCTTTGAAGCAAATATAGCTCTTTTTTTATTAGCATTAAAATCTGCATTACCTGATAGTGCAACCGATAGCATAGTTTCTAATGCATCTGTTTCTGCTGATGTAATTATGCTATGTTCTTTCTTTTTAAACCAATCAAAGTTATAATCAAATAAGTATTCTTTACTACCGTATTTAAGTTTAAACTTTTTAACCAGAGGTTTGTTTTTAATTATTTCTAAATCATACTCTGTGTTATAATCTACATCGTCAGCTATGAGATAAAAATGATGGTAAGCTATTCTATCTATAATATTAGAAAAAGCTCTTCCCCATTTTTTATAAACGAAAGAATTAATATCCTTTATTCCCTCATACATTAAAACATCATCAACATAAAACTTACAATCATTATTGTCTGCTATATCATATAAATCCTCTACAGCTTTAGAATAAAATGCTGCTGGTTTTTCACAGAATACATTTACACCTCTATTAAGAAAATGTTTAGCTTGCTCATAATGAAACTCATTAGGAGATGCTATAATTACCCAATCTACTTTATCTTTAAGCCACCATTTATCATTAGAACCAGCTATCCATTTTACCTCTACATCTAAAGTTTTTAACTTAGATAGTATTTTAGATCCAAATTGACCCTTACCTATTTGTCCTATTTTAATTCCCATAAAGGTAATCATATGTTTTAGTCATCCAATGAGGAACACTTACATCTTTATTTGGTAAGCCGTTAAAGTGCATAACATATCCTGCTTTCGTATGTTGCATTTGTTCGTTTACTACTTCTTTACCAGCCATACATGACATATTATAACTGTATGGTAAAGCTGTCATTTCTATATTATGCTTTCTAATTAAGTAGTTAAGAGGAGTTTGATCAGTACCTACTCCATATTTTTTTTGACACCATTGTATCTGTCTAAAATTAGCATGATAAAAATCTTTCATAGTATTAAAAAACTCTCTATGAGAATAATTTACTATTTGAAAACCACTATTAAAGTATTCATACCAGTTAAATAGAGGTTCATCTACAAATAAATGTTTCTGATAATTCTCCATAGATCTTATAATCCAATCGAAGTCTCCATCGTCATGAACCATAGTATACTTATTATCAGTCATATCAAAGAAATCAGGACAGTCTGGATGTACTATAGTATCAGCATCTACGATCAATATTTGATTAAACTTTAATTGATTAGCATCTAATATATCAAACAAATAGTACCTTTGCCATATCACTCCCATGTACTTCATATCAGTTACTGGTTGTTCCATGGTCATTATCTCATGATCATATTTCTTACAAAAGTTGCTTCCAACTATAATAGATGTTTGATATTCCTTTTTAGTCTTACCGTCTTTCTTTATGTCTATTATAAAAACTAAATTACGCATAATGTTCTTTATATTGTTCCCAAACTTGTTTCATTATCTTAGTTCTATCTTCTATAGGAAATCCTGTGAAGTGCCATACGTGAGCATACTTAACAAAGAAAGGAGTCATGTCCTCATTCAATTGCCAGTTATGTCTAAACATATTCTTTTTATGAATTGAGAATAAGTTCCAAGTAGGAGGTAACGTTTTTCTTTTTATATTTTCTCTCTCTAGCATAAAGTTAAGTACTGTCTGAACTTTGCCGACGCCTTTTATCTTATCTAAACTTGCACTATTTCTTTCATAAAGCTCTATAAGTTTATCAAATATAGGCTTATGCTCTTTAGTAAACATACATACACCGCTATTAAAGTAAGTATCTAAGTTTAACTTAACATCAGGAAAGAATTGCTGATATGAATCTATAGAGTTTAGAATCCATTTAAGAGATGCTCTATCAGTTGCAGTACAGAACTCATCATTATATAAATCAAATGGAGATGGTGCATCCCATTTAATCATAGTATCAGAATCAACATAAACTATCTTATCGTATTTATCTCCTACATATTCAAATATAAGATCTTTATTCCATACTGGGTATTCATATCTACTATCATGTTTATCAATAACAAAGAAGTCTATATTATTTTTATCACACCATGCTTTCCAACTATTCAAACAATATTGACTATAGTCTGAGTTTTCAAACATAGATGAATCATGATTAATAGCTGTTGTATAAATTAAGTTCTTACTCATAGTACTGCTCTTCCTTTCATGCCTTCCCAATCTCTATTATCTCTGACATCGTTATTTTTCTTTTGTACTGCTTTAAGCATAGTAGGTTCTACATCCAATACCTCACATAGTTTAATTAACGCTGATAGGTCTTTAGGAAAGCAATGGCCTCCATACCCGAATGAACCGTCTGGTCCAGGTACTGCCCAATGTGAATTACCTAGTCTTGAATCTAACGTAGAATATTCTACTACTTTATCATAATCTAAACCTAAACTATCACACAGTTGGTACATTTCATTAGCAAAAGAAACTTTAGTAGCTAAGAAACAATTAGTAAAGTACTTCACCATTTCAGCATGAGTAGAGCCTGTTTTAATTATATGAGCTTTAGGGAAGACTTTAGAATAAATCTGCTTTAATTTAGATGTAGCAGGTCTAGGTCCTCCTAATATTATTCTATTCTGGTTATTAAAATCTTCTACAGCATTTCTCTCTGTAAGGAACTCAGGATTGAAAGCTACGTACATATCTTTATATAGAGTATTTAATCTATCTGCAGTACCAGGAGGTACTGTTGATTTTATAACTGCTATCTTACATTTACCAAATGAGTTAATATCATCTATAGCTTTTTCAACTATACCAGTATAACACGTACCATCTTCAGACATAGGAGTTGGTAAACATACAAAGATTATATCTTTACTCATAGTCTCTTCTTGTGTAGAGTTGCTCTTACTGCTATCTAAATCATATGTTGATATATTATAGAAGTTTTTAAACTTTTGATATATTGCATTACCTACAAAGCCTTGTCCAATTATTCCTATACTCATTACTTTCTTAATTTAGTTAGCACTTGTTTTTCGCTTTCAGTAACTTTTAATTTACCGTCACCGTATGCTTTTTCTAGCTCTCTTATTCCGGAAACTAATTTAAATAGTCCCCAAGGAGTAACAGAACAACTTTGATCGGTACCGTACATGTTCCTATCTAACGTTATATGACGTTCAATGATAGAAGCACCTAAGTAGACAGCTGCTACAGAAGTACCTAAAGTTAACTCATGACCTGAATATCCTATATCATAATCGGGATATTTTTCAGCTAATGTCTTTATAGCTGATAAGTTAAGGTCTTCTAATGGTGCAGGGTAACTAGAGTTACAATGTAATAAACCAAATCTTTCAGATTTACCGTACCATATTTTAAACTTATTCATCATTTTAACTGCTTCGTCTATTTCCTTTTTAGTAGACATACCTGTCGATAGAATAACTTTAGGAAAGGTTCTAACCGCTTCTTCTAATATTACTTCATTAGTTAAAGATGCTGATGCTATCTTTATAAAAGGTAAATCATACTCTCTAAGAAACTGCACTGAATCTCCATCCCATGCTGATGCTGTCCATTTAATATTCTTCCTGTAACAGTATCTATCTATTTCATCATACTCTTCTCTATTGAATTCTATCCTATGTTTATAATCAATATACGAAATTTCTCCCCAAGGAGTAACTCTTTTTAAATCTTTTTGACTATCAGGAACACACATATCTGGGTTCCTTTTTTGAAATTTAACTACATCACAATCTGCTGCTGCAGCTATATCTATTAATTTTTTAGCAGTATCCAAATCACCGTTATGGTTAATACCAATCTCAGCTATTATGTAAACTTTTTTCATATAATTGCTCTGCTACTTTAAATTGCCATTCATAATCTATATCAAATGCCTCTCTTTCAGACATTTCAAATAACTTTATACCTCCTGGTGCTTCAAAGTCACCCATAAATCTATCCTCTTTTATAAGATCCATTCTGGAAGCATATAATACATGGGCAGCTTCAAAGATAGGTTCTACTGCTTTTGTATTCATAATCGTTTGTCCTTCAGGCCAAGGAGTTATTAAAGCTCCTTCTTTATTCCAATAGTACGTTTTCTTTTCAAATACTGCAAATAAATTCTCTTCTTCTTGCTTTACATATTGCCGTACAAAGGCATCAATAGTACCAACATCCAAAAGAGGATTACAAGCGCTAATAAGAACCACAAATTTGTGAGGAAGTTTATTATGCCATTCATAAATCGTTTTAAGGTCATTATCATTATTCGCAGATTCATAACTTCTAGTATAAGTTCTTATATTTCTTTTAATATTAGCTTCGTGAAATAATTCTGTTTCGTATACAGAAGCTATAATATTCTCAGAAGGAATTAATTTTGAGGTAAGTAACTTATCTAATAATAAACCAAATAAATTTGTTCCTGCAAATGGTCTGAGCATTTTATTAGGAACTCTTTCACTGTTTAACCTTGCCTGTACTATAAATGCTATGTCGTCTATATTCTTCATAACGTATCATAGTATGCATTTTGTTTTTCCTGTCTTTTAATTTCTTTGAGATGGTATAAAGATAATTCCTCTTTAGCAGGTAATGGAGCATAAGTCTTAAAACCTTCTAATACTTCATGAACTTTATTCTTCCATTTAATCTCTGTATTATTCTTCCATATACGCCATTGATAATCTGGGTAGTTAACCCATCCTTTATCATCTACTTTCCAACCCCATTTAGCTATATGACCTTCTGTTAAACCTTCTACTGTATTGACTCTAGGAACTAAATAAACTTCATTGTCTGGATTAGCTGCTAAGATTACTGGTAAAGAAGTAATAAGAGACTTATGAGGAAACTCATCTGCATCTATTTGAAAGATGTAATCACCGGAACAGTATGATGTAAGTTTATTTTTCCAGTTGGCAAAGTGGTGATCAAAGTCTCCTCCGTGCCAAGCAAAAGCACTATTAACAGACTTAGCTCTCAAAAACTCTTCTACTCCAATGTCACCATTCTTCTGATCATATAATACTATAACTTCATCCTCTGGTCTCTTATATTCTAAGAGAAGAGGAATAAGTTTCTGTATCTCTACAAACTCATTACATACTGTTATAGCATAACTTATCTTCATAGAGAAAAAATATACTCTTTTAGCTTATCTTTTGGTTTCCATCCTAAAAGTTCTTTAGCATCATCATTAGCTCTTAATGAACTATCATAATTACCTTCCTGGTCTGGTAGAAAAACTGAATCGCAATTAAACTTATCTTTAAACATACTATACACTTCATTAACTGAATAGTTAACTCCTGCTCCTAACTCCCATGCATCATTATGTCTTTTACTCTTTGTAGCTATTCTAAATAAACCATCTACTATATCGTCCACATGAGTATAGTCTCTTCTTTTGTCTCCTGTGCCTATTATAGTCAGAGGTAGATTGTCTTTTATTTGCTGTCTCCACCTGCCTACTACTGCTGCATAGTCACCATCTAATATTTCGTTTGGACCATATACATTATAAAATCTAGCAATCTCTATATTCATCTGGTAAGTTTTTTTATATAACTTACATATTTCTTCTCCTGTATACTTTGTAAACGCATAAGGAGAGGCAGTAGGGTCATAATGTCTAGAGGAAGAACCAGCATATATAAGCTTAATATCATTTACTCTAGCATAATCACATATCTTCTGAGTACCTACTACGTTAGCTCTGAATGTTTCATTTGGATTATCGAATGAAGGTTGAACTCTAGATAGAGCAGCAAGATGAAATATAATATCAAACTCAGGTGTTATTTCACTTATGTTTGTAATATCAGCATTTATATAACGAGCATCAATTACATGATTATCTATATTTCCTAAAGAATAATTATCTATAGACGTAACTAAAAATCCTTCTTTAGATAATCTATCCACTAAATTAGATCCTATAAAACCTGCTCCTCCTGTGACTAAGACTCTATATTGCATAAAAACCTATAACTTCTAAAGCATCCATGAAGTCTTTCTGCTCAAATAGTTTAGCTCCTTGCATGTCCATTTTGTATTGTTGATCTTTTGGAAAGTTTTTAACCTTTCTTTCCTCTTCAGTAATCTCTATTGCTTTAACAGCAGACCACTTCCAGTTTTTCTTATCAGTACCGTCTACAAATACCATTCCTTTACCAGGAAGTGTCATAGTGGCCGGAACCCATACTCTATCTTTATCATCAGTATGCATTAAGTCTTTATATAACTCTGGCGAGGTTTCTAATAAGTCTAAGACTGTCTTAGAACCTGTAGTCATTAAAGTAGAAGTTGTATACCCGCTACCAAAACATAACCATGTTGTTATCTGTTTACCATCTTGTTCAAAGTTCTGCTCATAACAAGCATTACTACCAAATGGTCCTTCAACTAATTGATCTTTATTTATGTTCATACTTTCTTAAGTTTAGGTAAATCTAATTTAGGAAGACTTAGTTCAACTTGCTTTGGTATTTCAGGCATAAAGGTTTTAAGATAATCTTTTAATACTTCAGTCATCTTTTCAAAACTAAAATTAGTTCTGTTTTTATGTCCTAACCTCTTAGCATTAGTTAAATGCTTCTTATAATTTTTTACTACATCCTTATATGCTTTTCCAACCGTAGCTGGATCAGCTTGAAACCATCCTGATTCAGGAATAAGTACATCCTTTATTGCTGCACTCTTATCTATCTGTTTAATTTCTCCTCCTATCATCATAGCATATTGAGGGTCTAGGAAGTCTACTTGGCCTGACCAAGCTGAAGCTATAATAGGTTTATTGGTAAGACTAAATTCTAATAGCGGTCTACCAAATCCTTCTCCTTTAGTTAGACTGACCATTGCTTTAATCTTATTATGGTTATATAAGTTATTTATTTCACTATCAGGCAAATCTCCATGTATTAAATAAATGTTTGGCAGTTTACCTTTTACTGTCTTTCTAATATCATCTATCTTCTTACGAAGTTTAGTCTGATCTAGTAAGGAGGTGTTACCGGTAGATGTTTTTAAAATAAGAGCTGGTGCTTCTTTTTTATTCTTATAAGTCTCTAAGAAAGATTTAATCATAAATCCAACGTTCTTTCTATCTTCTCCTATTTTACCTTGCAACCAGTGTCCTACAAAAAGTAAACAAAAGCTTTCTTTTATAGAAGATAAATCAAAAGTACTCTTAATAGGTTTATACTTATTCAAATCAGCTCCTTCAAGAAGAACTTCGATAGGCTTTTCTAACTTAAGCTGTCTTACCACCTTTCCGCTCTTATCTTTCTGATCGAATATACTCTCTAAAAATACTTTCTTACTATGTTCCGAAGAAACAAGTACTAAGTCCATTCTATTGCAACCATCTATCCAAGTAGGAGCACATACAGTAGTTTCTATACCAGCAGTTAATCCGATATTAAACTTACCAACTTTCTGAAATTCATTAGGTACGGTACATTGAATCCATATATCTGGTTGTGCATCTATCTTAGGAACTATTAAAGATGTTAATTTAGTTTCTTTATGATCTTTTAAGTATCCGAATCTAGTATTTCCCCATCTTTGAGAAATTACTTTTATATTATATTCATCTATATCTAAAAGAGATTTTACGAAGTCTCTAGACCTTGCTCCATATCCTGAGTAAGTATCTATTGGACAGCTTACTACAACTGTTAATTTGCTCATTAGTAATTTGCTAATTTATGTTTAACTTTAAGAGGCTTATGTTCCTCTATTTTAATAATTTCATAATCAGGTCTAGGAGTAAATGAATCAAAGCATTTTTCCATAGCATTGTAAATATTTTCATTCATATTCTTAGCAGACATCATAGACTCATCACTAGTGACCCACTCTCTACCTAATTGACCTCTTCTATTGCTTTCTTCCTTACCTAAGCTATAAACTCTTTCGATTGCTTTACCAGCATCTACTGGGTCTAATCTATCATCGTATATGTAAGGTGTAAGAGGAGATCCAGCTAATGAAATGTTAGAAGGAAATACTGGCATAGCCCATTCACCGTGCTCTTTATATGTTCCTCTATGGTTAGAAGGAAAGTCAGCATCGAAGTCTATCCATTTTCCTTTCTCGTCTACAAACCTATCTTGGTCTTGCATACCCCCTGTAACATTATTAAGAATCATAGTACCCGACATAAGACTTTCAGTTAAAGCTAACCCCCAGCCTTCATTAGATGTTAATAACATAGTTAGATCTGCTAAATTATACATATAATTCATTTGCTTGGTATTAATCTTAGCAGATGAAAAGAAGATATTTATACCTTCGGGACATAAAGCATCTTTAACTGCTCTTAGATCTGTACCGTTGTTATCTGATACAGCTGTGTGCATAATTAAAGCACATTTCTTAGCTTTCTCTTCTCCTATTTGATCACAGAAGTGTTTAAAAGCGAGAATAGTATCACCTGGTCTCTTTCTATGTATATTTCTAGAATTAAAAAATACTACAAACTCTACATCTTTATTAGGTATTGTCTGTTCTCTAAACTTTAATAACTCATCGTACTCTTTATGTCCTTCTTTAATAGGGTAGAAATCATCTTGATTAATACCGTGAGGAACATACTCTATAACTTTATTCTTAGCATTTTCTCCTAATACTAACTTATTAATATTGACTGTTTGTTTAGATATACCCATTAGTAAATCTACTGAGTTATAGTAGTCATGGTTATACATCGGAGCAGGATACTCATCCCATATGTTTAACCACATAATTGGTATTTTAGATCTTATCTCTCTTTCTATTTCAAATAACCATATCCAATACCTAGGATCAGTAAATATAAAAATAGCATCAGGCTTCTCTCTTTCGAGTAATGCTCTAATCATCGATGAGTCTCCATAACCGTTATTAGGTTGTACTTTAACTTCAGCATCATCTATACCTAATTTCTTATTTATATCTGCTGCTATGTCTAATACTTTCCCCGCTTCTGGATGTTTCAGAGCTGCACCTACATTATACCAGTTGTACTTATGAGCTGTTCCGACTACAAATTCTCTAGCCATAGTTGCTACACCGGAGTGCATTCTTATATCATCACAGAGTAGTAAAATTTTCTTTCTATCTGCTCTTTTAATATAACCTTCTAATTTTGCCATTACTTTATTCTAATATTGTTTTGTTTATGGATAGTATCTCTAAACTCTTTATTAGTAAGATACAAAAAAATTGCCCGGTCTGCAAGCTTTTTGAAAGAAAAGTTATCTTCTAAAGCTGCCATTTTAAATTTATCGAAAAGAGGTTGGGTAATTTTGACCGAAGTCAGTTTTTCATTTTTAATCATAACTATATATCTTTATATATTTATATATAAATAGGTCTAATTTACAAAAGGCGTACAGTGTTCACATTTCCCGAACGGATTTGTACATTTATATTCCTTGTCTATATATTCTCCTGCTGGGGAGATAGCTTCTGATATGAATTTATTCATTGAATCTAGTACTGCTTTAGTCTTTCTTGGACCAGAGGCAGGAGTAAACTGTTGAACTCTTCTTTGCATTACTGCAAACTCAGCATCTTTAGGTACTCTTCTTTTTACTATAAAGTACTCTACGTTTATTTTATCTTTATCTATACCAAATTGCTTAGCAAAGAACTCTCTATAAAGTATAACCTGTGCTGTTAGATTAGGATTTTTCTTTTGATTATCTCTCCAACCGGCAGTAGAAGTTTTTATATCCATAACAGTCCAAGTATCAGTATTAGGGTGATAAAATACTAAATCAATAAGGCCTTTAAACATAACACCAGGGCGTAACTCTTGGTATAAGAGCGTCTCTATACCAGCCAATTGCATTGTCTTAGTACTAAAGTATGCCGCTCTTTTCTTAGTAATAAATTCTAAAATATGTTTACCGTCTATCCAAAATTGTGTTAGTTCATCTGATGTAGTAAAATGAACTCCTTTCATTTGAGCCCTAGCTGATCTATAAGCTTTTACCATATTAGCATATAGTAAATCGTTTATATTAAGATCCATAGCTGTCTTTACTTTCTCATGATACATAACATGTAACCATTCTTGCAAAGTTTCATGCATAGCAGTACCAAATACAGTATAAATACTCTGAGTAAAAGGTACTTGCTTTCTTAAATACTGAAGTTCCCAAAGTTTAGGGCACTTATTATAGGTACTTATAGAACTATAAGATACATGTTTATTTTTAGAAGGTTTTTGTTTGATCTTACTCTCCCAAACCGTCTTTACAGGTCCTTTTAATTTTTTCATTAGTTATTTTTCCACTTACCATTGAAAACTAGCTGGCATATAATACCGTAGTTGGTAATATCTTGAAAGGTATCTATAAGGGTTTCATTCTGAGCTTTACGTCCGGTAAGTATCATATTCTTCCATCTGTTTATCTTATCAGATAGTCTATACCATAGGCCGGTCATAGCAAACTCTTCTTCTTCTTGATTTACTAATTGTGTGCCTGCAGATACATTGCCCATACCGTAGTCAAGATGCTTCTTAGCAAACAGCTCAAACTGTTCGTCTACTATCTCTTTATACGCATTGTAGATTGTTGGGTATTCCTCTTTAAGAATTTGTTTTGCCGAAGGAGGATTCTTGGCATTGATGATTTCTCTATCGCTCATAGTATAACTTATTTTATATAAAGATACGAAAAAAAACTATAAGTACCTAATAGTTAGGTCGTTTTTTTCTACAAATCCTTCAGTACCGTCTTTAAATTGTACTCTATTTTTAGAAGGCCCTTTTTGTAGAATCCTAGTTACTACTTTATCGTCACTAATATCATCCGGTTCAACTACTGCTTCTGTATCATCTGGTTCGACTACTTCTTCTTCTACAACCTCCCAGTCCTCTTCATAATGCTCTCCATCGTTTCCGTTTCTTCCTATAATATCCATCCTTCTTTCATCTTCTTCTGAGTATAAATCAGGAAATGGAGGGGGTATTTCTTCTTGTACTTCTCCATATAAGTTCTTTCTGTTAGCTATATCGAATGCAAAATTAGCTGCTATAACTAATGATATTGCTAAAGGATCAAATACAAATATAATAACCAGTAATAAAATATTTATAATCTTATCCATAGGAGTTCCTGTTAACCCTGATAAATACTGTAATGGTCCTAATTCTCCTACTGTGTCAGAACTATTTTGTAATGCTAATACTTCTAGTTTAATATTCTGTAAGCTATCAGCTGCAACTTCTCTCTTTACTTGTATAGCTTTTCTATTTTCTTCTTCAACATTAATACGATTTTGGGATAATCTAAGTTCGGCAGTACTAACTGTTGATCGAAAGCCTGTAGATGATGTCGTGTCTCGTACTTGAATCGAGGTCGCTTTCGCACTAGATAGAGTAGAAATGTTATTAGATATTCTTTCAAGGTCTGCTTCATAACGTATAACGTCGTCTTCATAAAACTTTGCTTTATTTTCTAAGAACTCTATTTGGTTCTCATTAACTATTAATTTTTGATATGTCTCTTGATATGCTGCACTTAAGAATCCATATATACCCATACTGGTAATTAATACTAATACTACAGCAGCTATAGTTAAATACACTCTAAGATACTTATTAATTGTATCCCAATATTGATATAGTAAAGAAGCTATAACTAATTTTGCTACCTCTAATGAACCAGCCATAATAATAACTTCAAATGTAGCACCAGCAAATAATTTACTTAGACCACTAACTGAATAGAAGGCAGCGGATGCGCTTACTGAAAGAGCTGATAACGCAATTATACTAGGAAATAAATTTCTTTTTAAACGATTTATCATTTCTGTATGAGTAGTAAAAGTACTGCTGCAGCACCAATAGCTGTTCCAGTTTTATAGAGTTTCTTAGCTCGTGCTTCTTTTTTAAGTTGTTTCTCTAAAGCATCTGATAAATTTGAACTAGTACTTAATTGAGTATCTTTATTATCTATTATGCTCATGTAATTAGTTACTTGAGCTTGAAGATTACCAACAAGTATATTCTGAGTATTTAACTTATTATTAGTTTCAACTAATAGTTGATTAAGAGTTTTAACTTCAACCTTTAATCCATCAGCAGTTATTAAATCTTTAACAACTAGTTTAGCAACTGGTTTAGTTAATTGTATCTTTGTACTGTCTATAACGACTTGAGAAAAAGCGTTCGAGCTCATCATCGTTAAGATTATCAACAGCTTCCAGTTTTTGTTTAGTCTCTCTCTTAATAACATTGATACTGTAATTTAAGTTTTTAATTTTACTATCAAACTCAGTTATTTTTAATTCTAACGAGTCTGCTTCTTTTAATAAAGAATCGTTCTGAGAATGTAAAGAGTCAACTTTCATCTCTAATGCTCTAATTTGTGCTTCATAAGCATCTACATCTACTTTAACATTATCCTGTCTTAGAATAAAGAATATAGCTAGTGTAGTTATACACAACAATAAAACTGATAAACGGTTCATCTATATAATATAAGAAAAACTTTTCTATTAAGCAACTAATTCTTTCTGGAATCTATTCCAGTCAAAAGCTGATCCTGGATCTGTTTTTCCTTTTCCTTTTCCTCTAACATCGTCTCCGCTAACATCAGAATGTCTAACAACTCTAGATGCTGGTATGTTATATTTATCCATCCAGTACTTACATATTTCAACAGAAGTTTTAAATTGCTCTTCTGTATATGTTCCTGGTGTTTCAATAGCTTTAGAGAAAGTACCAAAGTCGTGTGTACCCGGTACTAAAAGTTCAAATCCTAAATAATGAGAGTTTAGACCAGATACCCCTTCATGTAGTGATTTACCTGCATGAAAGGCTTTTCCTGGTGAGTCAATCATTCTTTCGTATTTACCGTCAGGTTTAACAAACCCATGTACTGATAGCCCGATAGATTTGAGAAAACTATGAGCATACATAGGACCGTCTTCTAATTTAAGATACTCACTCATAGAGTGAACTATAATCCCTTTTGGTTTTATCGGCATTTTATTATTTTTTATTATTAGTTCCAAATGATTTGCCTACTTCAGCAATACCAAAAGAACCTAGTACGATCCATACGAACGAGTCATATATGAATTCATTTATTACTAAATCTGTTCCTACGTAACCTGTGATTAGATCTGCTAAAGCAAATATTACCATGATTACAAATGATGCAAATCCAACTACTGATTTTTCGTTGATATCGTTATCATCTTTAAATAAATTTTTGAAAGCCATGTTTTAAAGTTTTATTATTGTTAATATAAATAGTTTCTAGAACGATAATCTACCACCAACCATAAAATTAACCATAGTCGGGAAATCTTTTATTGTAGCGTCGATTACTGTAGTTCCTACTGTTAATCCGAATCGTTTAGTAAACATATATCCAAAATTAGTACCTCCAATTAGTAAAACATCGGTATTCCATGTTGTGTCATATGTATCTAAACTTAATGTTGCAAATGGAGCTGATACAGCTACCATCGGACTGATAGTTAATCTCTCATTCCATTTATATGATTTAGTAGCAAAACCAGTTAATGAACTAGCTAATACTATATCGTCATAATAAATGTACCCCTCTCTAATATCTAATTCTACAGAAGTTATAGATGTTCCAAATGCAAAGCCTCCTACTAATCCTTTTTTACCTAAGAACACCATACTATGGTTCATAGTTGCCATATAAGTAGAAAACATTTTCATTCCACCTAAAGCGGCAGAATATACTCTATTTACTCTTCCTTCGTCATTAATATGAACTTTAGAGTAATTTAAATTTAACATATACTGTTGTAAGTTATCGTACACCATTAAGTTTGCACCAAATGTCTCAGTACCGAGTAATGTTGTTTGGCTTACTCCAAACATTGTAGCATAAGAATACTTTCCATCAGGTCCTTGCTGTGATAAGACGTTGGCTGCAAGTACTGGAGCAGCGAAAGCTCTTTTTTTCTTTTCATCCTCATCGTCTTCCTCTTCGTCTTCGTCCTTAGCCTCTTCTTCTTCAGCTTCTTCCTCTTCTTCATCAGATTCTTCTTCGTCAGATTCCTCTTCATCTGATTCTTCTTCACTGTCCTCTTCTGACTCCTCGTCAGATTCTGATTCTTCTTCTTCTGATTGCTCTTCATCTGTTTCTTCTTTTTCGGATTCTTCTTCGGTTGACTCTTCTTCAGTGGATTCTTCCTCTGTAGTTTCTTCTTCTGTAGTTTCTTCAGTTTCTGATTCA
>Ga0206682_10003059_pt1 | contig 14616 bp, 12 predicted proteins | sample M240m12015metaG_FD_155444 | JGI IMG/M metagenome (GOLD analysis project Ga0206682, IMG submission 155444) | Ammonia-oxidizing marine archaeal communities from Monterey Bay, California, United States - M2 40m 12015 | ecosystem: Environmental > Aquatic > Marine > Intertidal zone | place: USA... | reverse complement strand
TCGCACCAATTTTAGGAACTGATAATCCACCAGTTGCAACAATTAAAGACTCTGATGAATATTGTTCAGTTTCAGTTGAGACAAGATACTGATCATTCTCTTTATCAACATTCTTTATAATAAATTCCTTTAAAACAGTTACATTTGCCAACTCACATTCTTTAAGCAACATCTCAACAATCTGCTGAGCGCTGTGATCACAAAACAATTGTCCTAATTTTTTTTCATGAAATTTAATCTCGTACTTATTGATTAAATTGATAAAATCGTTCTGGGTATATTGACTTAAGGCTGATCTTACAAACTTTGGGTTTTGAGAAAGAAACTTGCTTGGATTAGTGTTGGTATTAGTAAAATTACATCTACCTCCACCAGAAATTCTAATCTTCTCTCCTATTTTTTTATAATGATCAACGAGTAAAACTTTTCGACCACGTTTACCAGCTTCGATAGCACTCATCATGCCAGCTGCACCTGCTCCTATTATAATTACATCGTATTGAATACTCATAGCTAGTAGTGAGTTCTATTTACCAAATATTTTTAATTTAACCCCATAATCTACAGCTAAACTGTAATCAGGATCGTCATCACTATCAACTACCAACTGGCCTGTTTTACTCAAAAGCTTATGACAATCTTTAGTTAAATGTCTTAATTTAATTTTTTTTCCAAAACTATTATATTTATGAGCAACATCTTCAATTGCTTTTAATGCAGACTGATCAATTACTCTAGATTTTGCAAAATCAATAATTACCAACTTTGGGTCTTGTTCAGGATTAAAAATTTCTAAAAAACTATTGGCTGAACTAAAAAATAAAGGTCCTTCGATTTCATAAACTTTAGCCCCCTTATCTGTTTTTGAAGGTCTCTCAATAGCTCTAATTCTTGAAGCAGTTTTCCATGCATAAACTAATGCGGAAACAATAACCCCTACAATCACTGCAACTGCTAAATCTTCTAACACTGTTACAACCGTTACAAGCACAGTAACTAGCGCATCACTTTTTGGAACCATCATTAAAAACTTAATTGAATTCCAAGCAAAAGTTCCAATCACCACCATAAACATTACCCCTACTAAAGCTGCAATGGGGATCATCTCTATATAATTTGAAGTATATAAAATAAAAATTAATAAAAATACTGCTGCTGCAATACCAGCTAAACGCGTTCTACCACCTGATCTTACATTAATCATTGATTGACCGATCATGGCGCAACCACCCATCCCACCAAAAAAACCAGTTACTGAATTTGCAAATCCTTGAGCTAAGCATTCTTGGCTAGCTCCACCTCTCTTATTAGTAATCTCACCTACTAAGTTTAAAGTTAACAAACTCTCTATTAATCCAATTGAAGCTAAAATAAATGCATAGGGGAAAATAATCTTTAATGTATCAAAATTTAAAGGAACATTTGGAATTGAAAAATCGGGCAAACCTCCTTTAACACTCGCTAAATCTCCAACACTGGGAATATCAATTTTAAGAGCAAGAACTAATACTGTTGTTAAAAGTATTGCAACTAGAGTTGATGGAACTACTTTTGTAAGTTTGGGTAAGAACCAAATGATAAACATAGTAAGTAAAACAAAAACAATAGAATAAAGTAATATATCTCCTGAAATCCAAACTGATTGTCCAAGATCATTTATAGTTTTAAACTGACTTAATTGTGAAATACCAATTACGATTGCAAGGCCATTAACAAACCCTAACATCACAGGTTCAGGCACCATTCGTATAAATTTACCCAGTTTAAAAACACCTGCTAGTAATTGTAAGGCTCCCATTAAAACAACCGTTGCAAATAAATATTCAGCACCATGTTCAGTTACTAATGAAACCATAACCACAGCAAGAGCTCCAGTTGCACCTGAAATCATTCCAGGTCTTCCACCAAATACAGCTGTAATTAATCCAACAATAAATGCGGCATACAAACCAGATAATGGAGCAACTCCTGCAACAAAAGCAAAAGCTATTGCTTCAGGAACTAAAGCAAGCGCAACTGTTAATCCTGATAAAATTTCTACCTTAAATAAAGAAAAAGATACCCCGCCTTTTGGAATATAGTTCTGAGCATTAAAACTTAAAGATCTTGCAAGTTCTAACATTGCCTTAGACGGAGGTGTGGTTTTTTTCATCTATTGATTGATTTTAAACTTTTTAATTAATTAAATTGATTGTCTTTTAATTAACTCTTCAATTTGTTCAATCATTACCTTGGATGATTTCATGGCAGGGTAAATTTCTTGAGCTTTTTGGTAACTTCTTTTCGCTTTATCGTAATTCTTTAACTTTATATTAACCATGCCCTGTCCTGCTAAAGCTCCAAAATGTCTTTCTTCTAATTCTAAAACTTTATCAATATCATCTTGAGATTTTTGAAATTCTCCAACCATATAAAATACAGTTGCTCTCTTATTCCAAGCTTCTGCCCAATTAGGATCTAATTCAATCGCTTCGGTAAAAACATCAATAGCTCTATTTAATTGTTGGTCTATTACTAATCTTGAGCCCTCATCTAAAAGTGATGTCAATTTTTGATCTGTAGGATGAGTACTCCATAACACCCAAATTTGTTGTGCTATTCCTGATGATAAAGATGGAATGTTTTTTTTTAATTCTAGAAATAATTTATCAAGTTCAATATTTCTGTCATTCGCACTTACAGTTATTGTTGAAAGAAACAAAATAATGATTGATAGAATCTTTTTCATTAAAAACGATAACAAATAAATAATATTAAGTCTTTATAGATTTTCTAAGATCGCTTTTTTTAGAGTGTTACCAATGATAATTGTACCTTGGTCATTTGGATGCATGCCATCACTTAAATTAAATTCAGGTTTTTGCGCTACACCTTCAAGTAGAAATGGAATTAATTGTAACTTATATTTTTTTGATAAATCAGAAAAGATTTTATCAAAAGATTTCTTATATCCATAACCATAAGAAGTTGGTGCGATCATTCCAGCTATGACCACTTTGATATTTTTGTTTTTTGCAATTTTAATAATTTCTTCTAAATTATTTTTTGTCTCCTTAGGATTAATTCCTCTAAGCATATCATTCGCTCCAAGACATAAGATCATAAGATCGATATTATTTTCTGATAAAGTCCACTCAGCTATATTTAATCCACCTGCTGAAGTACTTCCTGAAACACTACCATTAACAATTTCTATGTTATGACCCTCTACCTCTAAACTATTTTGTAAAACTACCGATAAATGTTGCTCATTCGGTAATCCATAACCTGCCATCAAGCTATCTCCAAATAATATTACTTTTTCTATTGCACTTACCTTTATGGTGACTAGACAGAGTACAATTATTTTAATAATAAAACTTTTATTCATGAGCATTCTTCTTAAATTAAATAAGGTAAATCTTAAATACCAAACTGGTAAAGATAATATCAGAGTTTTAAAAGATGTTAACTTAACTACCAAGAAAAAAGAGACAATTTCTATTGTGGGAGAAAGTGGATCAGGAAAAACAAGTCTAATAATGTTAATTGGAGGGTTAGAAAAAGCTACCTCTGGAAAAATTTTTTTTCAAGATCATGAAATAACAAAATTAAATGAAGATGAAGTCTCTGAAATAAGAAGAAAAAATATTGGAATTATATTTCAGTCATTTTATTTAATCCCTAATTATACAGCAGTTGAAAATGTAGCTCTTACTCTTGAATTGAATAAATTCAAAAATCCTGAAAAAGAAGCAAAACTATTGTTAGATCGATTTAAATTAAGTCATCGATTTAATAATTTACCAAGCCAATTATCAGGTGGCGAACAACAAAGAGTTGCTATAGCTCGAGCCATTGCAATGAAACCAGAATTAATCTTAGCAGATGAACCTACAGGAAATTTAGATACGGAAAATTCTGTAATGATTTCTGACATATTATTTAAATATGTAAAAGAAGAAGGCTCCTCTCTCATTATGGTAACTCACGATCCAAAATTAGCTAATAAAGCAAAAAGAAAAATTAAAATTAAAGATGGAAAAATTAAATAATCCATCTGAAATAAATTTAATTTTTAAATATGCTTTAAAAGATTTAAGCAGAAATTATAAAAAATTATCCAGTATTATAATCACTCTCTTTATTAGTCTTTTCATTTTAAGTGCCATCTTCACAATTGAAGATAGTTTAAAAAAAGAATTAAATGATAATGCTAAAGCTCTATTAGGTGGCGACCTTGAAATTGACTATAATCGTAATGAAGGAAATCTAAAACTAGTTAATCAAGTAAAAGAATTTGCAACCATTTCTCAAATGATTGAGTTCAGTACAATGGTCTCAACAATTGATAGAGACAAAAACAAATCTCTGTTTACCAGAATTAAAACTGTAGATACTAAATATCCTTTATACGGTGAGGTTAATTATGAACCAGCAGGTGCATTTGATAGAATGCATAACGAACCCAATACTTTGTTAATCAATGAAAGTTTATCAAAAAATTTAAACCTTAAGATAGATGATAAAATTAAAGTTCAAAATCAATTATTCACAATTATAGGAATTGTAAAATCTGTCCCCGATGTCAGTGGCTTTGTTGCCTTTGGTGATTGGGCGCTTGCCGGTGATCAAACATTAGAAATCTTAAAACTAAATGGAATTGGTAGTTTTTTAAATTATGAATACAAAGTAAAATTCAATGAAGCAGATGATGCCGCTAAAATAGAAAAAAAAATTGAAAATATATTTAAAGATGATCAAAAAGTTAAACTTAGGTATCCTGAAAATTCTGCAAGTGGATTGAAGAGAATTATCAATAATTTCTCACAGTTCTTATCATTAGTTTCAATTAGTGCGATGTTGATTGCAGGAATTGGAATAGCAAATACTCTTCTTTCTTTTATTAATCAAAACAATATGTCTATTGCGGTTAGAAAAGCAGTCGGTTTTTATTCAGGTAATATTAAAACACTCTATTATCTTCAATTATTAATCTTACTTTTAGTGATCACTACATTAGCTTATGGCTCAAGTTTTTTAATAGTTCCTATTGTAGATCAATATTTATCAGATGGATTAGGACTGAATGTTTCTCCAGTATTTTCATTTTTTAACTTTATTAAAATATTTTTGGTTGGTTTGTTGGTTCTTGTCATCTTTTCAATTCCAACCATAAGTTCAATTGATCAAGTAAGAGCATCTAATTTATTTAGAAATGTTTTTCAAAATTTAGAATTTTATTATTCAAAAAAATCTACTGCTTTAAGTCTAATATTATTATCTATTTTGGTATTATTATTCAGTTTTGGATCTGAGAGACCCATTTATAGCATCGGATATTTTGCAGCTTTTTTTGTTTGTTTGATTGTTTTTTTTCTACTCTCAAAAATAATCATTTATTTTTTGAAAAAATTTAAATCTACATCCAATATATCTTTAAAAGTATCTATTAAAAACATAACACAAACAAAAAGCATTACTCCAATTACAATTATGTCTTTGGGTTTGGGAGTTACTTTGTTGTTAACGCTTGCATTAGTTGGAACTAATTTTCAAAGAGAAATAGCAAAATCTATACCTGACATTGCTCCTGACTATTTTTTTGTTGGTATTCAAAAAGGAGAAAAAGAAATATTTGAAAAAAACATATTAAATATGGATTCTAATGCAAAAATTGAAGTGGTACCAATGGTATCCTCTGGAATTATTAAGATTAATGGAGTTAATCCAAATACTTATATTAAGCCTGACAATGATAGTTATTGGGTAATTGGTAGTGACAGAAGATCTTCTTGGGTTGAGGATGTTCCAGAAGATAATCCAATAACTGAAGGTGAATGGTGGGATCTAACAAAACCTGACCAACTCCAAATTTCCTTGGATGCTGAAGTTGCAAAAAATTTAAATATTAATTTAGGTGATGTGTTCACACTTAATATTTATGGAAGAGAAATTGATGGTGAGATAGTTAATTTTAGAGCTGTTGATTACCGTGATCTTAGTATTAATTTTGCTATGTTATTTAATCCTCAATTTGCAAATAATATTCCTCATGAATATCTAGCGACTGCTAAATTTGAAACTATTGAAAAGTTTGACGAAACTTCAATGTTAGATGTATTACCAAGTTTATCGATGATCAAGATCGCTGATTATTTAAGTAAAGTAACCGATGTTTTAAATAAAGTATTTATAGCTGTAACCCTTATTTCAGCAGTCACTATTATTATCGGATTAATTGTAATTTCTAGTGCCATTATGGTTCAAGGAAAAGTAAAGGAATATCAAAATCTAGTGTTTAAAATTTTAGGATTTTCAAAAAAAGAAGTGATTTTATCATCCTTAATTGAATTTATAATAATTTTTAAATCAGTCATATTAATTGCAATCCTTTTTGCAGTAATTGCCTCTAAATTTATAATGGAAAATATTTTTGAATTAGTTTGGGCTTTTGATTTAAAAGTATTGATTTATCTTGGTTTTTCCATTGGATCAGTCACATTGTTTTTGATTATGCTAACTAATCTTAAATATCTAAACCCTAAAGTTTATCCCCTTATAAGAAACCAATAATTAAAATTTTATAAAGATATTTTTTTAAAGAATAAATTTATATCTTTTACTAAGATTTTAGGATTTTCTAATGCAGGAAAATGTCCACCAGAATTCATTTTGCTCAGATGTTGAACGTTAAAAATTCTTTCTATATATGAGCTTGGAGGCCATTCAGACATTTCTTTTGGAAACATTGAAATACCGGTTGGAATATTAATTTTTTTAAAATCTTTTGGAAAATAACGACCACCCTCTTCACGTCTTCCAAAATATATCCAAGAGGCTGTGTTAAAAGTATTGGTTAAAACATAGACCATAATATTTGCTAACAGAACATCTTTTGAATAAACACTTTCAATGTTGTTATCTTTTAAATCTGACCAACCATGCATTTTTTCAATTATCCACGCTGCAATTCCAACAGGACTATCTGCCATTGAGTAACTTAGTGTTTGAGGTTTTGTTGCTTGTTGAGTTCTATATCCATCTTGAATAATTTGATCCTGATCAAACTTATTTTGCCATTTTTTTTCTTCATCAGTTTGAGGACCATCAGGATGTCTCATGGTTAAACAATTGATGTGAATAGCTTTACAATTAATATGATGATCGTAACCTAACCAATTGGCAATAGTTGCACCCCAATCTCCTCCTTGAGCCACATACTGTTTGTAGTTTAAATTATCAGTCATTAATTTATTTAAAATTTCAGCAATTTTTCTAGGACCAATTGGTTTTTTTGACGAACCTGAAAAACCAAAACCAGGTAAAGATGGTGCTATAACTGTAAATCCATCTTCCTCATTACCACCAAATTCCTCTGGATGAGCCAAAGGTCTTATAATTTCTAAGAATTCTACAATTGAACCTGGCCATCCATGCATTAACAATAATGGTTTCGGGTTTTTTCCACTCCCTTTTTCTTGAATAAAATGAATATCAATACCATCAACATTTGTTTTAAAATTTGTAAAGCTGTTGATTAAATTTTCATGCTTTTTCCAATCAAAATCTGATGCCCAATATTCACATAATTCTTTAAGATATTCCTTGTTAGTTCCATGAGTCCACCCCTCCATATTTTCAATTGAAGACCATGGGTAATCCTTTATCTTAGAAATAATGTTAGAAATCTGCTCATTCGATACATTAATTTTATAATCTCTAATCATTTTATCTTATTTTATTATCAATAATTATAAAAACAACTATATACATTTTAATTATTAATTATAATTATTGCCTATGCTCTCAAATAAAGAAATAGTCTGTCCTAACAATCTCCTAGACTTTGCACACAAAAAAAAAGGTGTGAAAGTTGCAATTGTTAATGCTGGTAAACCTTTGCCAATGCTTTCTGCTCAGGATGCTGTCAATGAAGACTTAATAGAACCTATTTTTATAGGAGATAAAAAAGAAATTTTAAAATGTGCTGAAGATTTGAAATGGGATATTTCAAATTATGAAATTATTGATGAACCTATTGAGAATAATACTGCAAAAATTGCAGCAAAACTTGCTAGCGAAGATAAAGTTAAAATAATAGTTAAAGGTCATATTCATACTGATATTTTAATGAAAGAAGTTTTAAAACGTGAATATAATCTTTTAGGTAAAACTCGATTAAGTCACATATGGCACATGACCATTAATAAAGAAGATCAGCCACTCATTATTACAGATGGTGCTTTAAATGTGCTTCCAAATGTTAAAACTAAAATGCACATACTTAAAAATGTAATTAATTTTAATAATAGAATTGGAATTTCAAGACCAAAAGTTGCTATATTATCAGCCACAGAAGAAGTGTTAGATAGTATTCCAAGTTCTTTAGATGCTGCCGAATTAACTAAATTGGCAAAAGAGGAAAACTTAGAGGCTGATGTTTTTGGACCTCTTGCATTTGATAATAGTATTTCAAAAAAATCTGCTGGAATAAAAGGAATTAAAAATGCTGTCGCTGGGGAAGCTGATGTTTTGTTAGTTCCAAGTGTAGAAACTGGAAACGGTTTAGTTAAAATGATGATTTATTTTATGGGTGCTTGTGCAGCTGGTGTTGTTGTTGGTGGAAAAGTTCCAGTTGTAATCACCAGTCGATCCGATGAAGCTCAAGCAAGATTAGCATCTATTGCAGCAGCTGTAGTAGCTTTAGATTAATTCTAAATTATTCAATGAAACCTTTTGATTATATTAGCTTATATTTTCTAGTTATAATTTTATGTATTGTAAGTGTTAACATTGGATATAGATTTTATTTTTAAAACATTGAATAAAAAGATTTTATACTTTATTAAGTACGACATAAAATAAAGGAAACAATCAATGGCTATTCAATATTTAAAAAAATCACCAAAAACATCATCAACTGACGACACTAAAACAACTGGTATAGTTCAAGATCTACTTAAAGATATAGAAACTACAAAAGAGCAAGGTTGTATCGATTTAACCAAAAAATTTGATAAGTATGATGGTGATATTATTGTTTCCAAAGAAAGAATTGAAGAGATAAAAAAAACACTTGATCAAAAGACTAAGGACGATGTTCAATTTTCATACGAAAGAGTTAGAAAATTTGCAGAAGCACAATTAAAAAATTATGGTCAAGATTTTGAGGTTGAGCTTTCAGATGGTTTATTTGCAGGACAAAAATTAGTTCCTGTGAACACTGCTGGTTGCTATGTACCTGGCGGAAGATATGCGCACATTGCATCAGCAGTAATGAGTGTGACAACTGCAAAAGTTGCAGGAGTTAAAAATGTAATTGCTTGTAGCCCTCCAAAAGAAGGTGTGGGCGCTCATCCAACGATTGTTTACACAGCTGATTTATGTGGTGCAGATGTTATTTTAAACTTAGGTGGTGTACCTGCTATTGCAGCGATGACTAATGGTTTATTTAATAATCCACCTGCTGACATTATTGTTGGTCCTGGTAATCAATTTGTTGCTGAAGCAAAAAGAATTTTATTTGGTAAAGTTGGAATTGATTTATTTGCTGGTCCTACTGAAATTGGAATTATTGCAGATGCTAAAGCAGATCCAGAAATTGTTGCTGTTGATTTAGTTGGTCAGGCTGAACACGGTTATAATTCACCTTGCTGGTTATACACAACAAGTAAAGATCTTGCTGAAAAAGTAATGAAAAGAGTTCCTGAATTAATAGCGGAACTTCCAGAAGTTCCAAGAACGAATGCGGATGCTGCTTGGAGAGATTATGGTGAAGTTGTTCTTTGTGATACTGATGAAGAAATGGTTAAAATCAGTGATGAATACGCACCTGAACATTTAGAGGTACAAACAGAAAATCTACAATGGTTTCATGACAGATTAACTAACTATGGTTCTTTATTTATTGGTGAAGAAACAACTGTTGCTTATGGAGATAAATGTTCTGGAACAAACCATATTTTACCAACTAAAGGTGCTGGAAGATATACCGGTGGTTTATTTGTTGGAAAATTTGTTAAAACATTAAGTTTCCAAAGAATGACTAAAGAGTCTACAGAATTAGTTGGTGCTGCAGCTGCTAGAATTTCTAGATATGAAGGAATGGAAGCGCATGCAAGAACTGGTGATGTTAGACTTAAGAAATACGGATACTCTAATTAATAGTTTCTAAAAACACTAAAAAAGTCAAAAAGCTCATAAATATAATTATAAATAAATTAATTATATTCCAAACTTTTTTACTTTGTGCATATTTAGATAAAATTTTTGACAGATAGCCTAGTAAAAAGAAAAAAAGGAATGAGGCTATTGAGGCACCAATTCCAAATATAATCTTTTCATTTAATAAGAAGTTTTTTGAAAAGTTTCCTAAAATAAATACTGTGTCTGAATAAACATGAGGATTTAAGTAGGTAAAACCTAAAGTTTTTAAAAGAATATCATATTTAGAAACATTATTTAGATCGCTCCCTAAACTTACTTTTGTATTAAATATTTTTATTTTTGAATAAATAAAATGAATTAAAAAGCAAATTAATAGAATGTTAAATATTAATTCTATTGTTGAGTTAAAATATTGAACAAAATAATGAAAAAGAAATATTCCAACAAAAATTAAAATTAAATCCGATAAAGAACAAATTAAACAAACTAAAAATATATGTTGTTTTTTTAAACCCTGCTCAATTACAAAAATATTTTGAGCGCCTATTGCTAAAATTAAACTTAAGCCAGTAAAAAAACCTAATAGCAGAAATTCCATTAGGGTTTATTAAACTCTTTTCTTACCTTGAACAACTCTATCTAGAATTAATGCAACAAATAAAATTGCAACACCAGCTAAAATACCCTGACCTACGTTTGCATACTGAAGTGCTTCAAGTACATCTTGGCCTAATCCTTTGGCGCCGATTAATGATGCAACAACAACCATGGCTAAACTTAACATTACTGTTTGGTTAACTCCCGCTAAGATAGAAGGAGTTGCTAAAGGTAAATCTACTTTTCTAAGTAAATACCATTTGCTTGCTCCATAAGCTATTGCTGCTTCTCTTATTGTTTCAGGAACGCCTCTTAAACCTAATACTGTTAATCTTACAACGGGTGTTCCACCAAAAATCATTGTAATGATTACGGCTGCAACTTTTCCTGTTCCAAAAAAAGCAATAACTGGGATCATAAATACAAAGGCTGGCATGGTTTGCATGAAATCCATTATAGGTCTTATCATTGAGTAAAATCTTTGACGTCTTGCACAAAAAATTCCAAGAGGTATTCCAATTGCAATACTTAAAATTGCGGCTGTACCAAGTAACGCAAGAGTAGTCATAGCTTTTACCCAAAAACCTAAAAAACCCATATAAGCTAAAAAACCAGCAGAATAAATTGCTGCTCTAGGTCCTGCGGATAAACCCGTTAAGGTTACAATCGTAGTAATGATTACTATCCATGGAGTTTTAACAAACAATAACTCTAAGAAATCTAAAACTGATCTAATACCAATTGTAATAGCTGTAAATAAAGCATCCCCTTTAAGAACCGCATAATTGAATATAGTTTCAACCCATGCAATTGAAGTTAATCTTATATCTGGATGTGTTGGAAACTCGTTCATTATATTGATTAAGCCTGGAAAGCTATAATGAACTACTGAAAAAAACATGATTACAGAAGCAAAAACTGTACTCAAAATATAATTTCTAGTTTTCATCCCCGGACTTATTGTTTTATCTGATAACCATTCTGAATATCTTTTTTCTAATTTAGAATTAGCAAGTACACCTTGTATAATCTTAACTACTATTAAAGATAGTATTCCAAAAATAGTTATCCAGATAGCTGATGCCTCAATTCTATCCACTTCATTTATATAGCCTTGCATAGCATCTTCTAATGATTTGATGTTTCGTTTGTAAACATCAACTTTATCTGGATTGTTCGTGATTGCTGCTTCTAGTTGTTGATTTCTAAAAGCAATAGTAGATTGCACTTGTTCAATTTTTTGAATTGCGTCTTTTGTAATATTTCCAAACAAACCTCTTATAATTTGAACAACTGAGAAAGTTTCGATAATTAGAAAAGTCAAAGCCCAATTCCAAATATTTCGCATTCCAAACCAAATTGGGCCTAAAATTGCAGCGTAAATATTAAATGAAAAAGAAAATGTTGGCTTGCTTCCAATTTTTTGAAATTGATCAATATAATAATTTGGATTTGTTTTAACAAAATCAGTTATCAGTTCTGATCTAGATGGATTGTTAATTTCTTTACTCACCATCTCCTCCTTCAATAACTGCCTTTAAAAGATCTGCTTGTGAAATAACACCGACTATTTTACTTTCTGAATTTTGAACAATTACTGGTTTGTCTTTTGAGGCTGAAGTTTCAATCAATTTACTTAACAAATCACTTTCATTTACAACTTCTAAATCGTTAGACAATTTTCCATTTTTATTTTCAAAACTTTCAACTGATTGCATGATGGATTTAGCCTGAACTACTTTTAGTCTAGAAATACCTTTAACAAAATCAGCAACATAATCATCTGCTGGACTAACAACAATTTCTTCAGGTGTTCCAACTTGAATGACTTTACCGTCTCTCATTATTGCAATTCGATGACCTACTCTTACCGCTTCGTCTAAATCATGAGTAATAAAAACAGTTGTTTTTTTCATCTGTTTTGAAAGCTTAATAAATTCTGATTGAAGTTGTCTTCTAATTAATGGATCTAGTGCACTAAAAGGTTCATCCATTAATAGAAAGTCAGGATCTGCAGCTAAGGCTCTTGCAAGTCCTACTCTTTGTTGCATCCCTCCTGATAATTCATGGGCAAATTTATTTCCCCAGCCTTGAAGTTCTACTATTTCTAAAATTTTATTAGCAGCATCCAATCTATCATTTTTACTGATACCTCTTATCTCAAGTGGCATTGCAATATTATCAACAACAGATCTATGGGGCATCAAAGCAAAGTTTTGAAAAACCATTCCAATTTTTTTATTTCTTAATTCTTGTAAACTATCTCTATCAAGAGACATTACATCCTGACCATTGATTAAAATTTTACCTGATGTTGGTTCTAAAAGCCTATTAATATGTCTTACTAATGTGGATTTACCACTTCCTGATAAACCCATTACACAAAATATCTCTCCTGACTTAACGTCAAATGAGACATCAGAAACACCAATTACTGAATTGTATCTTTCTAGTGCTTCAGTTTTTGAAATTCTTTTATTTTGAATTGCATCTATCGCTTCATTTGAGGTGTTACCAAACACTTTCCAAACGTTTTCAATTCTAATTGCTGATCCAGATGAATCCATTTAGCTTTCTTTTATTTGAGGAAATTATACCCGGCAATATAAAATTGCCGAGTATAAGTAATTTATTTTATTTAGATTAAAGGCCTAACCAACCATCAACTGTTGATTTGTTAGCTTTCATCCAAGCTCTTGCTACATCAGCTGGTTGTTTTTTTTCAACTGAAATTGCATAAGCCATAGCTGATACATCGTCTGCTGTTAATTGAAAGTTCTTAAAGAATTCAACAATAGCTGGCGATTTACTTTCTAAAGAAGTTCCCCAACCAATTTGAATTTGTTTAAGTGCATCTTTAGAAGCAACATAAGATTTTTTGTACCAGTCAGCATCCTCTTTAGGTTGCACCATTTTGTATTTAGCTGGATCAAATTTAGGCTCTTCCAACATAACTACATCTGCCATTCCCCAAATTGCATGTGGCTTGTAACAATAAAATGCATAACCTTCGTCTTTTTTAATTGAGTCAAGTACTCTTGCATTTTTAACTGCTTCAGCTGCTCTAATTGGCTCGATACCTGCATCATATAAACCGTAATCTCTTAACTTGACTTGATTCACATTAGCTGACGCCCAACCATCTGCACCGATCCAAAACTCACCTTTACCATTGCCATCGCTATCCATAGCTTTAACAACTTCAGGTCTTCCTAAATCTTCAATCGCAGTGATATTAAATTTTTTCGCAAATTTTTGAGAAACACAATAACCTTGGTTTCCTTCATATGGTTTGCTACTTAATTTTAAAGTTCCTTTTGGAACTAAATCATTTGTGTAAGCTTGTTGGTTTGGCAACCAGATGTCAGGATGAACTTCTATTTCACCTTTACTTCTGTCGATTGCACCATAGATAGCAGTATTGTTTCCTGGAACAAGCTCTGCTTCTCCACCCATTTTATCTGTAACAACTGCTGCTAATAAATTAGCAATTGCTGTAGCACCTGTCCAACCCGGATCACCAATTTTAACTTTTTCAGCGAATGATGAAACAGTAGCAAAAATAGAAATTAATGCTGCTACAAGTGTAGTTTTAATTATTTTCATTATCTCTCTCCTATTAATTTAAAAATTAAGTCTAACGCGAATGATTAAAGCGAGTCAAAGGAAATAAAGTTATAAAAGATATATATAACCTTGTCTTTTTAACTTAATTGCCTCAGTAATTATTAATGACTAATTCAAAAAACTAGACCTTTTTAACAAAAGAAATTACAGCACCAATGGTCGTCAAAAATCCAGCTAATGGTAAGATAGCAACTGCGTATTTCTTTGGCATATAATTTTCTTTGAACTCAATACCTTGGAAAC
>Ga0206682_10003058_pt1 | contig 14617 bp, 13 predicted proteins | sample M240m12015metaG_FD_155444 | JGI IMG/M metagenome (GOLD analysis project Ga0206682, IMG submission 155444) | Ammonia-oxidizing marine archaeal communities from Monterey Bay, California, United States - M2 40m 12015 | ecosystem: Environmental > Aquatic > Marine > Intertidal zone | place: USA... | reverse complement strand
TCAAAGGCTTTGTCTGAATAAGACTTCACTAGTTCGGCAAGTCTTGCACCCTACTCTTTCGTTACCTTGTTTGGCATACCGATCGGGCGACCAACGCCCTTTCGTTTACCGAAATGAGACAAGGGATTGTTAATGTTAATTTTGTTTGTTATTCGAGAATTTGCAGCTCATTTGCTTTACTTGTAGCGGTATTCACCAAACTAATTGCTCATTAACTATCTGCATAGATCCGCTACGCTAACCCATCGCATCCCTAAACGCTTTGTCGGGGTCTCGTATTGAACTGCCATTCGCCATTAGAACCTTCAAAAGTTAGTCTGAATTACTGATTTGGTAAACACTCTGAAAACCTTGTCTGTTTGGCATTATAATTTTGGGCAAAGAAGTAGCATCCATTCGAGTATTTTCTGGAACGATATCGTTTAGAAACAGAATGTAAGCGGTCACGCCATATATCTCACTGTCCGAGAGCATTTTTTCTCTCCCGTAAGGCATCGCGCGATGGATGTAGTCAAAAAGAGTGGTCGCATAGGGCCAGAAGCTTCCAACGGTTTTGTTGGGCTGCTCACCGCTTAAACTACCAACACCACCAGCCAGCGCATTGCCTGGCATTAGTCCTTTAGGTCCGTGACAAGCTAGACATTGATTGCGATATATAACTTCTCCTTCCTCCACAGAACCGGAACCTGCTGGTAAACCCGCTCCACCTGGTCCAATTGTCGCTTGTGGTAACCTTTCTATTGGCTGCCCGAGCATCGGGTGCAAGTCTTGAGCCATGGCCCACGGGGCCAACAGCCCAGCTATTAGTGTGACTACCATTTTACTCATAGACATTGCTAACCCTCCCTCGCTGATCAACTCGCCAGCTTTGAATGCCATTGTAATGGTAAGCAAAACCCGGCGCGACATTAGCCATTGCAACGGCACGTAGCGGCTGGATGTTACCGGCACTGTCAATGGCTCGACTTTGTAAAACCGCTGACTGCCCTAGCCAACGCCACGGCATACGAAACCTCGTTGGACGATAAGGTCCGGGCTCAGATTGAATCTCTGCAGCCTGCCAAGAGCGCCCACCGTCTGCGCTAACATCGACATCTGCGACCGCGCCGTGGCCAGACCAGGCGAGTCCGCTGATCTCATACACACCATGAGTCGGTAATAACATTTTTCCTGAAGGGGCGGTGATCACTGACTTTACTCCCATCCGGAGTGAAAACTGATTGGCGCTACCATCTTTCAGGAGATCCGTATATTTACTGGTCTCTTCTCGGGTATGAGCAGGACCTTTGCGCACTTGTAAGCTTCGCAACCACTTGACGCTCAGGTTACCCTCACAACCAGGCACCAACAATCGCAAAGGGAAACCCTGCTCGCCTCGCAGCGGTTCTCCATTTTGATAGAGGGCTACCATTGCATCCTCAAGAGCTAGGTCAATTGGTAAACTTCTGTTCATGCCGGCAGCATCTGCACCCTCTGCGACAATCCAGTCGCTTTTAGCATCGTATCCTGCTTCCTCAAGAAGCAGGCGCAAAGGAACGCCAGTCCATTCGGCGCAAGAGAAAAGCCCATTGAGTTCACCCGCGCTTTGATCTGGGGCCTTAGGCGAGAGGTTGCGGTAGCTATTGCCAGAACATTCAATAAATAAAACCCTACTGACTAAGGGGTAACGCAACAGGTCTTCATATCTGAAAGAAAGGGGTCGTTTAACGTTTCCGAATATATTTAGTCGATGCCGAATTGGGTTGATGTCCGGGACGCCACTATGATGGCGCTCAAAATGCAGGCTGTTGGGGGTAATGGTGCCATTTAATTTTTCCAATGGCGTTGACGATGAGCCGGCTTCGGGAGCAACGGGGTGTCCACCGATTTGAAGTCGCTCAAGGCCAACATACTTGCTTGGCGCACCATAAGCACTCATGGCTCGACCTGAACCTGAACGTCGCGGTTCATCTGCTTTGCTTCCGGCCCAAACCGCAGAAGTGACCACGCCGGCACTCCCGGCAAGAAATGCGCGTCGATTAAGCAATCCATTTTTGGGTAACATTAGCTCTCACTCCCATTGACCTACGTAATTTTAAAAAGAATAAATGCAGTATCCTACGTCACAGAGAAGCGCTCGACTTCGCGCCTAGCTTCATCAAAATCAACTCTGTCCTCGAGCACACTAACGATAAGCCCATGCACCCACTCTTGTTGCAGTGGATATACAGCGGATAATTGGTCTGAGCATCTGGACGGCTGCGTACCACCCGAATAACACAACCCTCACAACCTAAGATGACAACGGGTATATCCGACTCACTGAATCACATTAGCAGGCAACTCGACCAACCCTACCGGATGATTTTCTCGCTTGCCATAACTACGGTTTAATATCGAATTGATGGCTGCCATTCGCGCTGCCTCGCTTGAACCATGTGTAGCCACACCCACTAACGTGATGAAGACTATGTCATAATCTGACTTCGCTAGTTCAGCAAGCCGCGAACCCTGCCCTATCGGAACTTTGTTAGGCACTCTCGCTGGGCGACCTGCGTCCTCGCGGTTACCACCAGACGTTGAAAGATTACTGTTTATAATCAGCTGTAGTGGAGTCTCGTCTAAATTTAAGTGCTCACCTAACCGACCCAATAGCGCCCAATGGATAAGCATGCAGCCAGCTTTCCAGGACATAGCAATACATTTGCTAAAGAAAGCAAGGGCTGCCCTTGTAAGAAGAGAAACGCAAAAAGCTCGGTTTTAGCAACGCATCTCAATTGTTATGAATGCCAACTTAAACCTACCGAAGTTTGACGCCATCTATGTTTTCGAAGGAATGATTGACCGCCGGACCATCATCCCGGAACATGAACTTTGTGGCGCAGAATATTTTCCAGATGCCCTGATCGCTCTTCTGCGCAGTGGTCATAGGGGCGAAACAGTGATGGTATCCCTACATGTCAGCAAACTTTGAAGTCTTACGTGATGATTTACATCAAGTTAGAACGATAGAAACGCAACCTTTGGTTCCGCAAACCGGTGAGATAGTACTCCGCATCGAAAAATTTGCGCTTACGTCAAACAACATAACCTACGGTGTTGCAGGTGACATCATAGGATACTGGCAGTTCTTTCCGGCAGAGGGAGATTGGGGTCGCATACCAGTTTGGGGTATTGGCAAGGTAACAAGTAGTGAACACCCCAAAGTTGAGATTGGCCAGCGCTTTTACGGCTACTTCCCAATGTCCCAAGAGCTAATGGTGAAACCTGAAAAAGTCACCCAGCGCGGATTTGCTGACGCAAGCGAGCACCGCTCTGCGTTACCGGTTGTCTATAACCAATATAGTCAAGTATCGCCTGAAAACGGATTTGCGCCCGAGTCCGATAATCACACAATGTTATATCGACCGTTGTTCACTACCTCATTTGTGCTGGATGATTATTTTGCAGACAACGAGTTTTTTGGAGCTGACACCGTCATTTTGGGCAGCGCATCAAGTAAGACCGCTTTTGGATTAGCATTCTTGCTGCACCGCCGCGGTGGCAAAAAAGTAATCGGCTTAACCTCCCGCAGCAACAAAGGCTTTGTCGAAAGTTTAGGCATTTATGATGAAGTCCTTTGCTACGACGAAGTTGAAAGTCTGGCAAGAGAGCCCAGCGCCTACATTGATATGGCAGGTAACAAAGACGTTCTTGCGCGTGTCCACCATCACCTGCGAGATAGTCTGGTAAACAGTTGCGGCGTGGGCATTACCCACTGGGATGCACTGCAAGGTGAAGATCCCGCATCGTTACCGGGGGCAGCGCAAACAATGTTCTTTGCGCCAAGCCAGATTGTTAAGCGCAACAAAGAGCTCGGCCCCGAGGTTTATCAACAAAAGATAGCTGCGGCGACAGCCGCATTTTTTGCCCTGGTAGACGACTGGGTTTCGATTCAAGAAGCTCCGCTGAGCAACGTCGAACAAGTCTATCGGACGGTGCTAAATGGTCCGGCACCCGACACTGGGTATGTCGTTTTTAGCGATTGCTAACAGTTTTTGCTTGCAGAACAATTAGCGTGCCTATAAGCCCTGCATATTTGCCTAGCTGCTTATCTGTTTAGCATTAGTCGGGATGTTCGAGAATGTGGATATAAGTTAACAGAGTAGGTACACATCCACTCTGACGCTCTGAACCTACGGAGAGCTCATATGACCCACAAACAACATGATCGAGAGTTTGTTGGTACCGTAGCCTTGAAGCGCGGCCCAAACTTGGGGCACGCGCGAGAATGCTCGGCGCTATTATCAGATCGAGCCAAGAATTTTGCTTATATTCTTGCGAAACTTTTCGCCAAAAGGCGGACGAGCGCCAACGATGGGCAGCACATCAAGCATACTTTGGCTATAAATCGCGCGCGGGTGGCTCATGTTTTTAAACCCTTCTGGACCATGATAGGCACCCATACCAGAAGCGCCAAAGCCACCGAATGGCAGATCCTCTTGCACATAATGAAGAGTAATATCATTAATGCAGACACCACCACTTTGCACATGACTAAGTAAATACTCTTGTTCAGTTTTATCTTTACCGAAGTAGTACATGGCAAGGGGATTTCGACGGGGTTCAATCATATCCGGAACTTCGTTGATGTCAGCATAGGTCATAACCGGGAGGATAGGACCAAAAATTTCCTCGTGCATCACCTGCATATCTTCATTGACGTTCTGGAGAATGTGCAGCGGCATACGACGATTATCTTTAGACGCACGAGTCTTGTCGGCACCGACGATGGTAAGCTTAGCGCCCTTAGAAACGGCGTCATCGATGTAGTTCTGCAACCTCGCGAAGTGCCTTTCGTCAAAGACACCGGCATAATCCTCGTTGACAGTAATGTTTGGATACATCGACTGCGCCTCGTGAATGACCCTTGCAATTAGCTGCTCTTCCAGCTCCTTCGGCACCAAGACATAGTCTGGTGATAAGCAGAGTTGGCCGCCATTTAGAAGCTTACCGAAAGCCAGGCGCGTTCCGGCGAGATCAAGTTTTGCGCTACGACCAATCACGACAGGTGATTTGCCGCCAAGTTCTAGCGTGACAGGAACGAGGTTTTTTGACGCAGATTGCATTACTTGCCGACCTACATGAGTGGACCCGGTAAACAGAAGGTGATCAAACGGCAGCTCCGAAAATTTTTGGCTGATATCTACGCCACCGGTGACAACCGCGACTTCATCCTCGGAGAAATATTTAGGCACCACTTCAGCAAACAATGCCGCCGTTTCAGGAACGTATTCTGAAGGTTTCAGTAATGCTCGATTACCGGCAGCCAGCGCACTGGTCAAAGGCGCCACCGTCAAACCAAAGGGCAGGTTCCACGGGGAAATGATGCCAACCACACCCTTGGGGAAATACCTGACCTGACCCTTTCCACCCAAAAAGTTCATTGGCTTGTTGGTTTTTCGCCGTTCAGGTTTCATCCAAGCTTTTAGATTTTTCATTGAATAATCAATTGCCTCAACCTTTGACGCAAACTCTGAGAACAAACTGAATTCATAGGATCTTGCACCGTTGAATTCGCGTTTGGTTGTTGCCGCAAACTCTCTCTTGTTTTCAACGATCAGTGCCCTAAGTCTCTTTAGGCGGTCAATACGTGTCTCATAAGTGACCTCGCCTTCAGCACGGAACTTGCTTCTCTGACGTTCGACTAATGCTTCCAGGTTATGGACCGCTAGCTCTGTGACGTTGTTGTGCTCTGCTTCGCTCATAATAATTCTCCTAAATTGCTCAACTTTTTTCTATTTAGTGATTCAACTAAACATTTGCTTGGATGTTGGTTTGGCTTGCCCGCTTAGGCGCAAGCTGCTGTCAAAATAACTCTAGAACCCTTTTACTCAACCTTGTTGTAGAGGCTCCCAATGCCCTCTATTTCCAATAAGATACTGTCGCTGCTGTGTAAAAAAACGCCATTTTCCATACCAGTGCAGAGAGGAATAGTTCCCGAACCAAAAAACTCCCCAGGATAAAGTTGTTCCTCCCAAGACGCATAGGCAATGGCTTGCGGTATGGAAAAGTGCATTCCCGCGCTGGTATTGCGAACAATTTCTTTCCCGTTAATCGTTACCGTTACAGTCAACGTATCGATAATCGGTAGAATTTCATCAGCAGTGACAACAACATTAGAAATTGCGTTGATGAAATTTTTCGCTTTCATTGGACCAAACCCGCTCTGCATTTCGTCTCTTTGCACATCACGCGCAGAAAAGTCATTAAATACCACAAACCCACCGATAGCCTGCTTGGCTTCATCAGCTGTGGCATTCTTCAGCGGTTTACAGATGATGACGCCAATTTCAAGTTCATAGTCGAGTGCTTGGGTATAAGCAGGTATAGCAACTGTATCGCCATCGGATACAAAGTTGAGGTGATTGCCCAAATAATAAATGGGGTGCTGATACCAGCGTTTTGGCGGTTTCAACTTGCTAAACGGTTTGCCTGCTAACTTTTCGTATGCACTCAGCAAGCGTGCTGCAGTCGGAGATTGTCTTGCCACCATATTTCTAGCAACGTTGATATAGTGTTGCTCAAAAAGCATGAAGTCGCGGTAGGCTACTGGTTTGAAGGGCAGTTGGGTTTGGTAGTTGTCATATTCAACGGGCAAAATGGTGCCTTTCACGGCTGATATCATTTCACAGAGTTTGCCTGGGTGGCTATTTTCAAAGCGCATGACATCCAGCGCAGAATTTAGCAGAGTGCTTGTAGACAAATCCTTAATGGGGAACCAATCGACGCCATCTTCAGACACAAGGGTTTGTGCTTCATTATTGTCATCGTTAACTACTGAAATTCTCATACAGAACTCCAAAATTTTTCTTTAACCATTTGCATATATTCGATCTAAAACCTTGTTACAAACCACCACAAAACATATCGCTGATGTGCGAGGAATTCATGCTTCAACATGCCTTCGATCGCGCTGCCTCATGAGATACGCAAAACCAAAACCCGTCACGTATGCAATTGGTAAATAAAAAAGCGTCGGCGAGAGCATCTCAAAGACTTCTAACGTGGTTAAAACGATCACAATTGCGAGAGACACATTTTGCAAACCGACCTCCACTGTTATGGTGCGCACCTGCGCTTCCTGCTTTAGCAGCAAACTTCCGAGCAAATAAGCCAAACCCATCATTGCGACATTTAGCAACAAAGCTGCAAACATCGCCTGAGCTGAACCCAGTAACTCAGAGCGTGCAATTAGCAGTAAGAGAGAAGTAGTTATCACCAAACCGAACCCACACCTAAAAATCGTCTGTCGATAGGTCTCTAAGTTCGGGAATTTGCGGCCCAAATACATGCCCACGCAAACTGGCACCACGGTGGTAAAGAAAATCCGCATAGAGGTCTCTAAGAATGGCAGTTCTAGTTGCGCACCGACAATTTGAAAGTAATTCAGGGAAAAGTTCATGACGAGCGGCGCAGTAATAAACGCAATAAGACCTGATAGTGCAGTTAACGTAATAGACAACGCCGTATCACCGCCTGCAATCATACTAATAGCATTAGACGTTGGCCCGCCGGGACATGCCGAGAGGACCATCAAGCCGATTGCCAACGTCGCCGGCAGCGCCATCAAGTAACATATGCCAAAAGCCATGATTGGCAGCAGCAGGATCTGACCTGCTAACCCAAGCAGACTAGCCGTTGGCGTTCTTACAACGTTTATGAAATCACGCACTCGGAGCATAATTCCCATTGAAAGCATAATGAGCATCAGCCCGAAAGTAGCAATAAGCCCTACTATTTCGCCAATTTGCGCTTCTGTCATATTTATTCTCTATAGTTTTATAGCTGGCAAAATTGAACTTGAGCCCAACTCAAATCAATTGCTGGAGGAACAATTGCACCGGAAACCCAGTTGCCGTGAAAACCAAATATCACGCCCGGGGTAACAGCTCCTTGGCCAATAACCGCAAGCAAAATCTTAAACGTCGATTACCACTAGCTCGGCTGCGCCACTGCTCAGATGAAGGGGTTGGAGCGATATTACTCTCCCCCTATATCTCATTTTCTTCTAATTCCCTTTGGCTCTTTTTGGCTGTTCTGCATTTTTGTAGACATCACATTGCAACCATCAGTCAACTTGCAAGCTAGTGCTTTGAGCGGCTATTTTTTCATCGACAAGATCCTAAGATCTCAACACTTCTTGTCGGTGTCAAGATAAACTGAAACAAATATCTATTTAGGGCATACCCGTTATAGCTGGTACTAAACCCCTGCTCCAGATTCACATCAAACCTACGATCAGCACTTATCTCTACAACGGCAATTTAACCCTTCTTTTGCTCGTTTAAAGAACTCAACATCCCTCCCACGCATTTGCCAGCCGAATCACTACAGCTGGCAACTCAACCACTTTTACCCGATCACCTTTAGAATTACCGTAATCACGGTCTAGTATCGAATTTGCGACTGCTATTCGTTCTGAGTCGGTAGAACCATGAACAGCCCTATCCCTTAAGGAGTATTGAAAGCTATATCTGGGAGTGACTTGACTAACTCAGCAAGTCTTGCGCCCTGCTCTATCGTAGCCCTGCCAGGCATACCGGCCAGACGCCCTGCGTCCTTCCTTTTACGACCGTGATCAGCTTTCACTAAGACTAAACGTCAAGTCCCTTTACAAGTATCGAGTTTGCTGTACTACCGGCATTGCGGTGTTTGGCAATAGCTTGGTACTCATCAGAATTCATCCAAGCTAGCGCAGATTCTTTGGATGGAAACTCAATAATTACGGAACGAGTGTCGTCCCATTCCCCCGCCAAAACCATGGGGTCTTCATCGACACTCAACATCTTGCCGTCGAACTTTTGAAAGACCGCTGCAAAACCCGCTGAATACGTATCGTATTCACTGCGATCGTGAATCTTAAACCGAGCAATTATATAAACGGTCATCGTATCTAACTCCTGTTTTTAATTTATTTTAAGTGAGAAATGCGAGCAAACCGATCTACCGGTGAGCACCTACCCTCGTTGTGTTGCATTTTAATCGACATTGAAATGGCTAATGACCGCAGACTAACAGTCAGTATTTTTTGCGTTGAGTCTATGGATACACGCAGGCAAAGGCTACACAACCGCAACTAACCAACCAACATGCGACGCTTGTGTCACGCCATCCAGCCCTTGATCGGCCAAATGCAGACGCAGATCTGATAGAACGAGCGCTCCTCAGTCAGTGCTTTCGCCTGACTTAACACACGTCATTTTTCGTTACTTTTTAAATTTTGGGAGTTTTGCGAATAACATAACCGACAAGACCATAAAGGCAGCGGCCAAATATAACGACCCTGTATAGCTACCTGTTACGTCGCGAACTGCACCAAGAATTACTGGGCTCAAGCCTGTGGCAATTAAGAATGCTGAATATTGCCTCCCGTAAATCTGCCCATACGCATGTATGCCAAAATACCGTGCGACGAGATAGCCGATCAAGTCGACTTCGGCGCCTACTGAAAAGCCGATAACAAAGGCGACCGGAACCGCGACGGTCGAACCCATAAACGCGAGGGCCAAAACTCCGATTATACAGGCGACTAGAATGGCTATTGCAACCAGTGGGGCGAAAATACGGTCAACAGCAAAACCTACTAGGACTCGGCCCAGCACAACGGCGATGCCAATAACTCCTGCAACTTTGGCCGCGGCGCTTGTGGTAAACCCCACTTCGATCAGAATCGGGACAAAGTGGATCATCAAACCACCCAGTCCAAGAGACAAGCAAAATATCGCAGCCATAATTGTCCAATACGTGCGACTACCCTTTGCAATTGCAAAACCTTCGCGGGCGGCCTCCGAGTCGATGACGACCGAGTTTTTTACGCCGCTGAGGCGAGACAAGACGACAACAATGACTCCTCCAACCACAAAGGTGAACAAAGCCATTGCAAAGTAAGCACCTCGCCAACCAAACTCGGTGATAGCGCCACTAATCAAAGTCGGTCCAAATGTAGCAGCCACGCCTGCACCTGAGAGAACAATGCCAAGCGCCAAGCCCCGTTGTTTGTCAAACACCGCATTAATTGCACGCGTGTATGCCAATGGTGACGAGGCACTGCCAAGTACGGCCTGAAGCATTGCCAACATGACAAAGGTAACAATGGATTGAACAAACAGACCTAGCAATACGTAAGCGAGTGACAGGCCAAGCAGTGAAACCATGACCGGTTTTACTAAGCCGTAGCGATCTACCAATGAGCCTACATAAGGCAACACTGCAGCGAGCGCGAGGGTCGACCCTAAAATGCCAAAGGAGGCCTGCGCCCTGGTCCAACCGAAATCAGCAATCCACGCTTCGATGAACAGTCCCTGGGTGTAGAAAGGCAGTGCAGAAACACCGACGCCGATCCCAATTGCACAGACCAACACTAAAAGCCAGTTGCGGGAAAATTCGCCACCAGCATTTTGATCATTCATCTGTTGGCTTTCTTGATTGCTCATCTATACGGCTCCTAAAACTTTATTTGTGATGCCACTAACTTTTTGACCTCGTCCTCAACTATGTCGGAATCATTTCGATAACGCAGAGGCGCTAAGCCGCAACCCAAAACTAACACTCCTAAACCAAACATTCCGTTTGGTATACTTGCGCTTGTTGATCCTTGAGGAAATACCCTCAACGCTCGCAAATTACACTACTTTTAAGCTCTGACTCTCTCTAGATGACTTTTGAATCAACCGGTGAAACAGGCGGAAAAGGCAAAACTTATTTATGCGCAGACTCTACCCAATCAATAATCATAGCGGCAAATAATTCTGGTTGATCAGCCCAAGCAAGATGACCTGCTTCGGGCAGAATTACTAACTTGCTTTGCGGCAAGGCTTCATCAAGGTGTTTTGCATTACTGGGGTCAAACAGAACATCAAGCTCGCCCCAGAAAACCAGGGTAGGAATATCGATCTCTTGCACCTGACCAGCCAGTTCTGCGGCTTTGGAGCGAAAGTCTTTAAACCAGTAAACCACTTCAGCGGCACGCCCCGAGTAGGCTCGTTTATAATCATCTATTTGCTTAGCGTTGGCCCGATGACGGATGGAACCAAGTTTTGACGAGAAAGCGATGAGTGGCCCGGCGCCTAGTAAACCCGTTATGAAACGCATAAAACTAAATTTGGCCAACATGTTAATCATAAAAGCCAACTTGAACGGACCCGGCGCTCCGAGGCCATGCCCAACCGCTAGGCTTGCCAAGCGATGATTATGGTTGAGTAGATAAGCGAGGCCTGCTGCCATTCCCACATCAGGCCCAACAAGATGAATATTATGCAGGTCAAGCTCATCAAAAATCGCGGCCAGGTGAGCCCCCTGAGCACTGGGTGACATATCCTGACGGTCACCTTCAGAAGCGCCAAATCCCGGAAGGTCGATAGCAATTACCCGACATTTCTCGGTCAGTGCGTTCCAAGAACCTGCGAAACTGAGGATGCTTTCTGGAAACGGACTGAGCAATACCACAAGCGGTCCATCGGCTGGCCCGGCTTCAGCAAGGCGGATATTGCGCCCTGCTATCGTCCGAGTTTCAGTTGGAATAGTTACATCCGGCGTTTCGAACGATATCGCTGACTTACGCGCTGCTTTAACTTTTCGCCACTCGGGTGACACCAACAGCAGCGAGGCTGCATTGAGTTGATCGTAGAAATTAAGCTTTTTCATAGTGTTTTTCCATCAAAATAGCTAGAGCCTATTCCAATTTAGGAGTCTCAGTAATTGGGTTGTTGCTTTTGTATTTGCGGTTGACCTGCGGTTATTCGTGTTTACCTGCAACCCAACCGAGCGAGGCTAACTGGCCCGCTGCAAAGCGCTTAGGGGAACTTTCTAGAGTGGTTGCCATAGTGTCATTCCAGCGATTCAAAAAACCAAACAGTGAAATCACAGCCACAACCTCGACAGCCTGCTTTTCACTAAAGTGTTTCGACAATTCGCTCATGTGCTCGGCCTCTACCGCATTGGGTACCATACCGGCATGCACCGCAACTCGCAGCGCCGCTTTCTCCTGATCGGAAAATAAGTCGTTACTCTCATACTCGAACACAGCTTGTATTTTTTCTGCACTGACGTTATTTTTTTGTGCAGAGTTAGCCGTATGTGCTTGGCAATAACGGCAGCCCGCTACGTTACTCACTGCAAACGCAATCATTTGCTTCAGCCCCGCGTCTAGTTCACCGCTATTTAGAACCGTAGCGCCAAGCCCCCCAACGGCTTGAGTAAGCTCAGGCCAATGCGCCATGGTCATCATGGATGCTGGCAAAAAGCCCATAGATGCCTCTACCATTTGCAACATCGGTTCTAACTCTGGTAATTCTTCGCGCTGCTTAGGTGGGATATAAGTCATTGTAATCCTTGTAGCTATTTCCGTTAGCCAATTTTGAGTAGCTGTTTGCCAAGATTTTGCCCGGTATATAGCCGCTGCAGAGTGACAGGAATATTTTCAAAGCCCTCCTGTACGTCGACCTGGTAAATCAATTGGCCTGACGAAACCCACGCCATTAAATCTTCTATGGCCTCCATCGCTCGCGGCATGTAATCCAATATAACGAACCCTTCCATTCGCGCTCTGTTAATAGTCAAGTTCGACAAATTTGATGGGCCGGGTATGGGAGAGGTCGCGTTATAACCAGAGATACTTCCACATAAAACAACTCGTGAACGCAGATTAACGTGATCTAGGGCCGCCTCTAAGATGGGGCCACCTACGTTGTCGAAGAAGACGTCCCATTTATCGGGGCAGTGAAGTGCAATTTGGGCATTAACATCTTCATTTTTATAGTCTATTACCGCGTCGAAGCCGGCGGTCTCTTTTAACCACCGACACTTATCTTGACCGCCAGCAATGCCTACGACACGGCAGCCCTTGATTTTAGCGATCTGACCGACTAACGAGCCAGTAGAACCTGCAGCACCAGAAACCAGAACAGTGTCACCGGCTTTAGGCTGGCCAATATCCAGTAAGCCAAAATACGCCGTGAGCCCGGTTATACCGAGCACAGACAGCATCATTTCAGGCGATACCCCTGCTGGCAATTTAACCAAACCCATCGGGCCTTCACCGGGGGCCGCGACCACATAATCTTGCCAATACCCAGTCGTTTGCACGAGATCGCCTACTTCATATTCCGCGTGTTGCGAATCTATTACTCGCCCAACAGAAGCTGCCCGCATGGGCTCTCCAATGGCCACTGGCGGCAGATAAGCCTTACGGTCAACCATCCAGTTTCGCTGTGCCGGATCAAACGATAAAAAAAGATTCTTTACCAGCACCTCATCACTTTTCGGCTCAGGCATCGGAGTTTCAGCGTAGTCAAAATTATGCGGACCAACCATTCCAGTAGGTCGTTCAGCTAATAGCCATTGGCGATTTATGGTCATGATAACTCTCCTAAGTTGCTCTGCGTTTTTTCTATTTAGTAATTCAACTAAACTTTTGATTAGATGTTATTGAGGCTTCCGCGCTTAGGCGTGTGCCCAACCACTCAACAAGTAGTGGTTTTCGTTGGTCAATTGAGTCATTACGCTTCCTCTGCATCTCTCTTAGTTCTTCCAATTTTCTTTATGATCTTTATTACGACTCTTCTGTCTTTCTGTCATTTTCTAATGGTCACATCGTTATCGCTTGCCAACTTTCAAGCTAGTGCTTTAAAGGACTATTTTTACATCGACAAGATGCTAAGATCTCAATACTTCTTGTCGGTGTCAAGATAAACTTAATAAATAGCGTTTAGTGCCCCGCTTCTAACAAATTGGCGCCAAATATCTGTTTCAGAGTCACATCATGTTTCAAATCAGCGCGTCTTTTTACAACGACAATTTGGCCCTTCTCTTTTTATTTCTAAGAGGTCAAGATGTCACCTCGCGCACTCACCAGCTGATGCAGAACGAAAAAGTAAATTGGATATAGAATGAAAACGGCGTATCACCATGGTGATCTCAAAAACGCATTGCTGGAAGCAGCGGATGAAATATTGCTGAGCAAGGGGTTGCAGGGTTTTACGATGCGCGCTTGCGCACGCCTGGCAAACGTTTCTCACGCTGCGCCAAAACATCATTTTGGCGATATAAATGGGTTATTGACCGAGGTCGCTATGCGCGGTTTCGACCGGCTCGTGGCACAACTGCAAGACAAAATGCAGCCGGTAATGGATGACCTGCATGCACAAATGTATGCAGTCGGGCTAGCTTATGTAGAGTTCGCCGAAGCCTACCCTGAACATTTTAGGATAATGTTTCGCAAGGACCTGTTGTCGTACAACACCCAGTCGCCGCCAAGGCAAATTGCTGTGACATATGCCACGCTTATCAATGTGGTTCTGCGTCAGCGTGGTGAACCTGAAATTTCTGAGATAGAGACCATGGCTAGTCTAAACGGCGAAGTCATCAAAGATATTTTTATGTGTTGGTCCAACATACATGGCTACGCGCACCTGCGCCTTGAAGGCCAATTGAACTCAATCCCCGAAGAAACCCACCTTAAAATCTTGCTAGAAAATACAAAGCACCTCTCTGACCTTGTACAAAAACGGGCGACCTGAAGGCCGAACTTGCACTAAAAAAAACGCGCAGAACAGACTTTTAGGTATGAGCCTTTTGGGGACCCCAAGCTAACGAGATG
>Ga0206682_10003055_pt1 | contig 14630 bp, 13 predicted proteins | sample M240m12015metaG_FD_155444 | JGI IMG/M metagenome (GOLD analysis project Ga0206682, IMG submission 155444) | Ammonia-oxidizing marine archaeal communities from Monterey Bay, California, United States - M2 40m 12015 | ecosystem: Environmental > Aquatic > Marine > Intertidal zone | place: USA... | reverse complement strand
ACCCACTACTAATAGTTACAGGTCTGCCATAATGCTCACGCAATGGCTGTAGTATATTATCGCACAACAGGTGTAAGTTATACAAGTCCTCTGGTGTAGGATTATTATCAATACCCATACGCAAAGCTGTTTGACTCTTGGTCAACTCACCCAGTGAAAAGTTTCTACTTAGTTTCATTAGTCATCCTTTTTCTTAGGCTGCTCAATTGCTGTTCCTCTTAAAGACCTATCAATGTTTATAAATTGTTCGTATGGAATACCAGGTCTAGTTTCTTTCAATACCTTAGTGCTTGGTTTAAAGACAAAAGGTTCATAAACATTATTAATAACATTATCAATATTTTTTCTGTCCACCCCTTTTAACTTTCTAGTTTCATTGTAAAAGGCATCCACAAAATTATCACCATACAGAGTTTTATAAGAATCAACCAATGAATGTAATTCTTTGTAAGCTCCAATTTTTTTATCTTGAGCTTTGATATAGTCTTTTAACACTGCCTCTTTATCGTCATCTGTAAGATTAAAGTTAGTGTTAAGTTCTCTGGTTAAATTATTACCAGCCCTTGCTGCATTTTTAAGACCATCCTTTAATGCCCATGCTTGACCGCTAGACAAGTCTTGACGTGAGCGCTTTAAGCCAAAGAATGCAGGCATGTCTACCTCACCACCAGCCCAAGTAGCCCCGCTTTTCTTTCTAGGTAGCTCACCAACTTCACCCCACTTTTCTTTACTCTTTTCATACTCTCTTTTTTTCTTAGCGAAATCAATAAAACCAGGGGTAAACACACCCAAAACAGAGTTAGCAGTGTTTAATGTTTTATCTAGTGCCGTATCACCAGATGAAGTAGCAACACCATAGCCCTCTATCAAGCCTTCTGTTAACATTGAAGGAGCAATAAAAGGGCTTACAGCTTGTGTTAATGCACCGTAGGCAAGTTTCTGTAGTTCGGTTTCTGTTAGCTCTTCGTTTTTTGCAATACCTTGATGCGCTGCTTTAGCAAAAGTTTTAATATAACTAAACGGGTCAATATATCCTAAATTAAAAACATCTACCCCATACTTACCATTCTTATCTTTTTCAATACCACTTAGATATAGTTTATCTGTACGTGCCTGCCAAGGAGCATCGACATTATCCATTTCAAATTCTTGCTCTGCTGTAATGCCATGAATATTTTTAGTAAAGTCAGAAGCCATATCACCAGCAAGACCAATTGCAGTCATACCTCCTAAGCGTTTGGCGGCTGACCCCATTAAGGCTGCATCACCAGTGGCCAAGTCATCCATTGAATATTTAGCAAGGTTTTTAGACACACGAATAAGCTCAGCAGGAAAGGACACAAAGTCACTAATCACGGAACCACGCAAACCTTTAATAGCTTTCGGAACAAGATTATAGTTAGGCATTAAATCACGTGTGCGCTGTGCCGCTATGCGTTCTTGCTGCTCAATAGGAAGGTCTCTATATTTCTTAGATTTTTTTACAAGGTCTAATGATTTTTCAAAGTGCATGATTTTAAATAAATCATCTTCAGCTTGATATAAATCTTTAACGGTTCTGTCTAAGCCCTTAAATCCATCTTTTGTAAACTCTTTAGCGCTTCTACCAGATTTAGCAAGCCACTTATCAGGAGCCTTATCAAAAGCACGTAAGTTGTTGCGCATAACACCTAAGTTAACACCACTGTTAGCAATGCCTAACTCTACGTATCTAGCATATTTATCTCTAAGCTCTCTGTTCTTTAGTCCTCTCAAATTAGAGGTAATGCTTTTAAGAGCCGTTAAACTTCCTTTAGGGCCTAGCATACCATTAGCACCTAGAAAAAAGAAGTTACCCATTACGTTGCGTCCATGAGTTACAGGACTATATACTGTTTTAGCAGATTGAGACAAACCCTTGGCTTTCATCCAAGTTTTCATAGCTGGACTTGAAATATCCACAGCATCATAGCCTTCTTTCAGTGCGTCTCTATATTCTTTTGTTACCCAAATATTTTCTAAAGGGTTAATAATTCCTTCGTCAACAGTTTTTTTACCTACTATATTAGAAAGACGTGCGCTTGCTAAATCTTTCATCTCATAATAGTTAAGACCATCAACAGGTTTTTCTGTTTTAGCTATTCCACTTTTAACAAGGTTGTCAGCAATTTCATCCATAAACTTAGTCTCTGCATTAATCTTTGCAAGGTTAGTAAAGGTTTTAACGTAGTTTCTAAATGGGTCGCTTACTTCACCCAATAAATTTTTTACCTCATCAGGAATATCTGTTCGAGCTTTACCTGTTTTTGTTGTGTTTATGGCTGTGCTGCGTTTAGTCAAAGTTCCAATTATATCTCTTAATACACCATCATTAGCGCCTTCTTTTGCATAAATACCATGACCTAATAATTGGTCTAAATAATCAGTTGCTTTTTCAGCGTCAATACCATATTGTTTTTTTAACGCACTAATAGCATCAGCAAAAGGTGTAGCCTCTGACCCTGCTATGTTCTGACGAAACTCGCTGTATTTTTTTAATACATCTTTTTTGTAGCGGGGGTCATCAAAAAAGTCATATGATTTTGTAACATAAGTACCTAGCTTTTTTTCTTCTCCTGGTAAATTAGCTTTAACACTACCAAAAAATTTACCCTTAGCTCCCTTAAGAACATCTGCACCTACCTCATCAAGACTGGTGCGCATTTCTTTTAAAAGCTCTCGTGTCTTAGGCTTTAAACCAGCAAAAGATTTTTCATCTCCCTCAAGAGCCTTATTCATTTTTGAAATTAATTCAGGTCTGGTTGCTTTATTTTTATATTCTTTTGATACGGCATTTTCTAACTCGTCTGCTAAGGCAGTTGCTCTTACCATTGCCGCTTCTGTTGCCTGACTTCTTTCAACAAGAAGGCCACCAGTAATGTCATCAGTTCCTAAATTAGCTGTCCAGTTTTGTTTCATACTTTGAGGAATAGCTTTACCTATAACTTTACCTGTGCCTTTAGCAGCAGCCTTAGCAGCTACAAAAGCTCCTAGAGCTATAGGGGTAGCGATTGCCTCAAGACCTAAGTTATTAATAAAAGCTTGAGTATACTGTTTAGCTTCTGAATCATTGGGGTCAACGGCTAAACGGCTTAGGTATTGCTCCGACTCAGGAAACTGTTCAATCATTGTGTTAACTAAATTTTCTTCTGGCTTCTCTACAACGGTAGCCCCACCAGCAAAACCAACAGCAGGAGTAACAACACCAACAACTTTTTTTGCTCTCTTGCGTCCCTCTTGTCCAACTTTTCTAGCTATTTTATTTGTGACTGCCCTTGCTCCAGGAGAAGCCGCCCTAACTGCTTTTGCTCCTTTGCCAGCAGCATTGAGAACTTTAACTCCAGCCATTCCAGGAACAATATAAGAACCAATTGTACCAACAACTTCTTCAATACCAGCGCCAGTTCCTTCCCCGTGATACGGGTCAAACATTTCACTTGCTGCTACTTTAATATCTTCAGGAATATATTCTCCTACAGCTTCAGCAGCTGCACCAAAAGCATTTTCAACAAACTCAGGAGCAATCATTTCACCTGCAACCTTTAAACCTTCAAAGGTATCTCCTACAGCACGACCTACAACACGACCAGGAATACTAGTCCTAGCTACAAAATCATCTTCACCTGCTTCCTGCGCACCTACAAACTCATTGTTTGTCTGCACGAAATCATTGTAATCAATTTCCTTAACGTCTAAATAACTACGCAAGTCTTGATTAGTTGTAATTTCTCCAGCTTCAATTTTGCTCTCAACATCCGTAACAGCATCTTGAAAGGTTTTTGAACGTGTGCTTAATACCATTTTGTACCTTTATTGCTATTGAGTTATTGCTTGAATCTCTTTACCTCTTACGTCATCTAAAACATCGCCTGCTGCAGGAGTGTTTCCAACCCTAGGGCTGACTGGTAAAGTTGTAGCATCAGCGCCACCGTCAATTTGACCAGCATTGCCTGCTTGTAGTAATTCCATAAATTCGGGGTTTGACCTTGCCATCTGCGCATACCTTGTCATTTCTTGCTGGGCATACGCATCTCTTTGAACACCCGTTACAGGAATTAATCCTTGTTCTGCAGCAGCAATACTTTTATTTCTTGCATTTTGTTTGGCTTCTTGTAATAGGATTGGATATCCAGGAGCGGCTTGTTCGGCAGGAGTAAACAAATTGCTGAAAGTAGAATCAAGCAGCGAATCAGATGTTGTGCTTCCCCTTAAAAGTCTTTCTGTAGCCTTAGCTTTTGCTAAAGCTACCTTGTTATCTTCTATGGATTTTATGCCTGCAGCAGCGCCACGAGCAGTAGCTCCTAAAGCACTCTCTCCAATTTGAGGAGTAGCACCTAGAATATTTAAACCAACCTGCATTCTTTCTGCTCTGCTATATCCCTCAAAAGGGTCAAAGCTATTAAGAGAGGACAGACCAGATTTTACACCACCAATTATACGAGACAAAATACCTTTATCTTCTCCATCATCTACTACTTCACCACCCTCTTGTTTAAAAGTAGAGTTCCTTAGTTGATTCATCTTTGCTTCTCTTTCTGCTAACTGAGATTGAGCAAGCTGACGATTTAGCTGCTTCTTTCTTTCTGCTGATTCATCAATAACGGTTTCCAGTCTGGCAGGTTGGCTCATAGCTGCTAACATTTCACCATCTTTTTTACTGCCCATATCGCTTAATTTACTAAGCATCGAAGGCCTTTCAACTGGGCCACCCTCTGCTTTACCAGTAAACATACTAGCAATACCCAGCGCCTGTTGCGTCTGTGACTGTGGTTGATAGTATTGCGTTTGTTGAGTAGGTAATCCAGAAACTGTTGCCAAATATGCTTGCGCTCTGGCAAACGGGTCGTCTTCTTGAAACATCTCTCGCTGCGCACCGATTTGTTGTTGAGCTAATTGCTGACGTTGTTCACCTACACCCATAGCAAGATTGGCTCTGGTAACCTCGTCTTGTGTGCCTTCTTTACTAATGCCCAAAGCTTGGCCTGTCAAAGAACCAAGACCAGCAGCTGCTCCAGCTTGCCTACCAAACTGAGACTCTAATGTTCCAAGAGCTTGGTCAGTCAATCTGCCTTGAAGCTGTGCTTCGGCCATTGCTCTTTCACCTGCAGCACCACCACGCAAAATATCTGCACGTGCGCCAGTCAAAGCTCCAACACCTGCACCACCTGCGCCTACACCAATGTCACGTAAAGATTTTCTAAACGCATAATCAGAAGCCTGCCTTTCAGCATCAATAGTAGGAGCAAGCATCTGCCTTTGTTGAGCCAACATCTCAGGAGTGATAGCTGCACCCGCTTGTCTTTGTAGGTCAATAGCCTCACCAAGACCTGCCGTAGCTGTTTGGAAGTAATCAGGTTGTGCTGTAGACAAAGCCATAAGAGATGCTTGTGCCTGCTGCTGCGCAGGGTCGAATCCAGCTACTCGTGGACCTTCATAACTTCTAGCCCCTTGGTCATAAGCTTTTGTTAAATCTTCTAAACCTCTTTTCATAAAGGGTTTGGTTGCCTTATTAAAACCACCACCGTATGGTTGAGGAGCTTTTGGTTTACCTGCCAACGCAGAGCCAATCGCACCTATTGCTAAAGACGTTAGAATATAAGCAGTATTGTTATTAAGTTTCTTGTCCAGCCAAGCATTACCAGTATGATGTGTTGTGTCCATCAAGTCTTCAAAGCCGTTATGGTTTGATATATCATAAAAAGGTTTCATAGTTAACTTTCCTTTGTAAGCTGTCGCAAGATTTCAGATGCGCTTATTTCTTTGGGCTGTTTATTTGTGCCATAGGCTTGCTGTCTAATTTCTTCTCTAATTTTATCTAGGCGCTCTGTACCTAAATCAGCATCACCACCGCCAATTTTTTTTACTTGATTCTCATCAATAATGTACTCATCTTTACTAATACGAGCTTCGGTAATGTCTCCACCGTTTTGAACTTCGTAAGCTACGTTATCAGACATTCCATCACCGTTGGGTGCATCTACCATACCAGAAAAACTTCCATCAGTATTAGAAGCCTTTGGTAGGGCTGCTTCTAATCTTTTTCCACCTGCTTCAGACGAGCCATTACCTAGTGCAGCAACTGTGTAAGCATCTACAACATAGTCATTACCAGCTACGCTACCACCCTCTGTAAGAGAACCACCTTCCGCTCTAAGCACAGGCTGAGACATTTGTGGCGGCATAGGCGCTGGACGCATAGGCATAGCTGCTTGCTGCATAGACATAGGAGCAGTTCTTTGATTTGGCATTGCCTGAGCAGCCACCATAGGAATTAAGTCCCTAATGGTGTAAGCTTTAGGCATGTTACTATTAGGGTCACGAGTCAGTCCCATTCCCTTAAGCTCTAAAAGATTTTGTAGTCCTTCGTACATTGTCATATTATACTATAAAGTACCCTTATATACCAGTCTATTAATTAAAATCAACCCAGCCAGTTCCATCTACATAGCCTCTAAACTTAGAAGCACTAATTGAATATGCAACATTACCATTAGCAGGTCTACCAATCTCCGATGTAGACACTACAGTATTTATAGTGGTTGACGGTGAATCTTGAACTTGAATATCTCTTGCATCTAATTCACGTGTTAATTCATTAGACCAAGACAACAACAGTTTTTGTAAGTCTACCAACTCGTTGACAGTAAACCTTGGAAGCTTAGGATAGTTAGCCATTAGCGTTCACCATCAGGCTGCATTGCTATTCTCAAAGAACCCCAACGCCAGAAGCCACTATTAGTAGCAGAGACTCTTACAGTTGCCTGACGACCTCTGGCTCTAAAGTTAACCTTATTTGTATTTTGGTCAATAATAAAAGGACCCTTCTCAACATCTTGTCCTGCTGGGTAGTCACGAGTTGTTATGTAAAACTCAATGTTCTCACCAGTTGAAAAAGAATAGTCAGGAATAATTTTATCTGCAAACATTAACTGCTTTCCTTCGTCAAGGTCAAAGGTGCTTGATTCTAAGAAGGACGATAACGGTTTGTCATCTCCTGTATAAACACCAGAAGGCTCGTTATCAAAGAGATACACATTATCAGCAGCTGATACATAGCCTGTGGTCAGGGTTGAATCAAACACATTACGGTCTGCAAAGGTTGTTACAATACCTTCTTCAAACAGCTTGCCGTATACCCATGTTTGTTCTTGATAGTTATAAATAACATAGCCATTTGGCTCAGAGCTTCCTTCCAACGGATACAACCAAATGATTTCTTTGAACTCTGAATTGATACCAGCATACACTTTGTCTTTGTTTGTCATGTTAAAGCTATCAAACAGGTATCTACGAATAGGGCATTCCATTGTTTGAACACGGCCATCATACATGTAGAAGTTGTTGTCACTCATCCAGTAAGAAACACCATCAACATCTTGTGCTGCGTGTGGAGCAATAAGACCACAGTTACTACCTGTTTGGGTAAACCTAAAGATAAAGGGTGTGCCCACAAACTCTTGTACATACATTGCTCTGTCTGTCCAAATATTAATAGCATTACGAGAGCGATTTACACCTATAATTCTGGAGCCTTCGGTTAAGAAGACATCACCAGCTGTGTTAGTTGCAGAGGGTGTCCACTCGTTATAGTTATTTTGGTCAGACCACCTTACATACATAGGAGAGATGGTGTCATTAGCAGATGTCTGTGTACCGTAACAGATAACATGTCTGTCATTAGGTGAAACTGTAAAGGTATTTCCTATTGGAGCAGATGTAGCCACGGCTCTCACAGGAACAATAGAGGCATCAATGTCCACAACATAAAGACCACCGCCTCTTCTTTGAGCTAGAAGGTCTTCACCAAATGTATCAAGTGTCCACTGAGCAGATTGGAATGTAATGTTAGATGAGGTAGCCTCTTCGTTCCAAGCACGTACTCCAGTAATGGAAACAGCCCCTGCATTGTAGACACCAGCACCATAGCCCAAGCCTTGAATAGCATCAGACTCTTGATTCTTTAATAGGAAGCTAATAGTGCCGTTTGTTCCACCAACATTAGAAGCTGTAGATGTAGCACTGTTGGCAGCAGATACATAAAAGACACCAGTACCGCTTACTGAAGTAATTACTCTTAATCCATTAACGCTTGTACCACTAAAGGCGTCAACACCTTCAAAGATAACACGGTCATCAGTTACCCTGCCGTGACTAAAGCCCACACTCACACGTACATTAGTGCTATTTAGTGTAGTGTCAAAGTTGTTAGCTACAGATACAGCAGTTGTAATAGGTGTTACATCGTACCTAATATCATTCTGTGTTACGTATAGCTGTGTGTTTGTACCAAAGGCATTGTACTTTCTGGTGTCATTATCCGCCCAAGTAATAAGGTCACGGGGGATGCCACTGATTACATCATTACTAAACTTCTGATAACCACGGATGTTCTCTGGCTTGCCTTCACGGAAGCGAACACGGTTGCCGTCATACCACTTACCCTCTTCAGAATACTTAGTAGACTCTCTGTGAAAACCAGGAAGAAAGTTTAGCGGGTAAAACTTTGTATCAGTAGACGCCATTAAAATGTTACCTTAATTTTTGAATAACCAGGAACTGCCTGACCTTTAATTTTTAAAGGAGCCACGTGAACATCGTCTCCTAATAAGCCAAGGTCAATTACTCTTCTGTATGCTTCTGTAACTTCTGAGTTTGCCGCTATTGCAACCCAACCCCAAAATCCTTCTTCTTTTAAATAAGAAGGCCAAGCATCCCAAAACTCTTGGTCATAGATAAAAGACTTACTACCCTTATAAAAATTAAGCAAACCAAACTCAATCGTAAGATAACCATCTTCCATAAGCATTGGGTCATTAGTAGCCTTCCTAATAAAGACAGGCTCCCCATTTTTAGTTTGTTTGTATACTAAGTTAGTAGTATTAAAATGTTTTAATAGTTCTTTTTTATATGTGTTGGAATCGGTTCCAGGACCTGTTAAAGAAGGCACTGCACTAGGAGTGTCGTTTACTAAAAGAGAATGCTCACTACTTTTAATAAATTTTTCTATCTCTAAATCTTCAAGGCTATTTGGTTTATATATACTATACATAATTAATTACCATTGTTTTCAAATGTGGTTCTAACTTGAGAGCCTACTGGGTCATAAGGGCCATAGTTACCTGCAGTTACACTTACATACCATTTATATCGGTTTGACTGCCCTTGACCAATAGTTCCAGGACTTGTAAGGGCTGTTACTCCGTTTATGAATTTATCAGTAATCCCTGTGGAGGGGTTATACATAGTGCATGTTGTCCAAGCCATTACAGATTCTTTATTAGTAGCGTATATTGTTATATAGCGACCTGGTGTAGTAATACCCCCACCCCCGCCGAAAGATTCATAACCTTGCTCGAACACGTAGCCATCTAAGTTATATAATTCACGGTTGCCAAAGGCAGAATCACCACCACTACCAGCTTTTCCACCTCTAAACAGCTGAAGCTTACTTGTAACCTGTTGCACAGACACAATAGACATTTGATAAAAGTTTTGCGCACTATAGAAATCGTTTAAAGCAATAGAGCTACTAGCTCCGCTTACAGGTATATTAGGATTTTTCCCTGAGCCTGGAACTGCAGGAGGAACTTCCCCTTGTGTACCAGCATAATAACGAGCAAAACTTACAGAGCCAGTGACATCGGCGAACTCATCCCGTAAATCTGCAAAACTAATTGTCCCTGATGCTTGTAGTGTCATGCGAAACCCCTACTGTACTTTAGCTTTTAGTTCTTCAACTTCTTCTTTAAGAAGCTTAACAGCTTCAATTAAGTAGCCCACAATGTTACCATAGGCTACAGACTTATATTCTTCACCTTCAATAACAAGCTCAGGTGCAATGACCTCTAGCTCTTGAGCGATAACACCAGAGCTTTCTTCGCCATCTTTTGTGTAAGACACGCCACGCATGTCAAATGCTTTGGAGCCATCTAGTGTTTTGATGTTAGACTTAAGACGCTCATCTGAATAAGCAGTAATGTTGCCAGTGGCAGTAAAGTCACCATTGCCTGAATTAAATGTAAATCTTGTTGCTGTACCATCACGAACAAACATGTTATCGTCGTTTGATAAATCTATATAAAAATCTGAATTGTTGTGATACAGGTCAACATCTCCATCAGTACCTAAAGTAATGCTTACGTTGTCGTCAAACTGAATACCACCGACAGACACTCTGCTTGCTTGGTCTGTTCTTACGTATTGTCCTGTAGATGTATTAGAAAAAAAGATTGCATTCGTAGCTGTTGCTACTGAGGTTGCAGGCCTTAGCGCATCAATTACAACATTAACAGGGTCAACAGCTACCATCATTGAAAAACCAGATTCAACAACTGTTATCTTTGTACCGTCTGCTGCACCGTCTTGCTTTAGATAAATATTAAAGTCGCCCGTTGTATCATTAACAACATAATAAACTTTTTCTTTAGTAGGGACAAGAACATACTTGTCTTCTGTAAGGTTGCCCTGAAACTTAAGACCCATATTACGGGCTTGGTCAGATGACCCGCTGTTTACTGTAAGAGTAGTTGTGGTAGCAGCCGAGATATCAATAGTCTCATAACCAGCTACAGCTTCATCTACTAGGTCAATGGTGTTTTGATTCAGCCGTAGACCCCAAGTGTTTGGGTTCTCGCCATCACCTTGTTTCTCAAGACCGATTCTAGTTGTGTATGTCGATGCCATTATTTAATCCTTCTGTTTACCTAATAAACTCTGTACCGTTTCTGTTTCGTAGATTCGGATACATACCCAAATAAGTGAAGCAAGTGCTGTAATGCTAGGAAGTACCTCAAACAATGCCCCTGTTGTTACACCTAGAGCGCTTATGTCTAGCACAGTCTTGTCCCCATCTTGCATCATTTTATTTCCTTTATTAAAACTACAATTGGTTTATTATACATCAAAAGTCTTTTATAGGCAATACACACGGCCTATTTCAAGTGAGGGTCTACAACAATATCTTCATCTAGGTTTAATTCTTTTTGAACAGAGGGTATCTTAATAGATAAAAAAGAAGGCCGAAGCTTAAGAATAAAAACCATAAGGCCATAAGACCGCCTGCCCGTCTTTGTTTTTGCAAAGTTATAGGACTTTCCAAAGTGTAGCTCACGATTAAAAAACCTTATACCGTATGTTGTAGTGGTAAAAGCATAGTGCTTTCTGCTTTTAATAAATCCATACGACAGTCCTTGGGCTTTAAACAAAAGGCCGAATCTACTGTACTTCCAATCAAGATACCCCTTGTCATCAGCACACGTTGTGTATGAGCCTCTTAGTATATTGTTATTGTGTATAATAGAAAGACTGCCGTTACTTTGATTTCCATCTAAAGAACTCGCAGGGGCTTCCATAAAGTAATGCCTTGTTTTACCGTACTCTACAGTGTAGTTCATTTATACACCCTAAATACTTTACAAGAGTTTCCAGAATTATTTGTAACAGAAATGCTGTTGCTAGTTAAGCGATAAGGCTTTAGCGCCTCTAATGTTTCAGAACCTTTTGTTACCTGTTCTCCAAAGATAACATAACAGTAGTCATCTCCTTCTTTTGTAACAGTGAGTGTTTCTCCGTTTGCTATATTACAATGCTGTTTTGTCCATAGCTCAGGGTCGTTATTAGAAAACACATAACAGATTAAATCAGTGTTGTCTGATGTTATTTCCATACGAGAGGCAGAGCAATCAAGAACATAAGGTAGCGGATAGTCTAACCAACTATTGCTTGTATTCTCAAACGATGCAGAAATAACTAGACGCCTTGCAACGGCATCAGACTCTACAAGCTGCATATTAATACCTATGGATTTTGATTTAGCTAGATTCCAAAAAGTAGTTAGGTCGTCCTGTGTGATGTTCTCACTGTCTTCCCAAGTATATATCTGTTTTACAGCCCCCTTCATAATCATGTGATTAGCCGCACCTTCTTTTACATTCCTGGCAGTCTTGTGTTCTTTTAATTTAGAATAGACAGCCTCATCTAAACTAAGCTTTCTAGTTCTTTGCATATACGCACCAGAAGACAAAGACGCACAGTTGAATATAAAAACTCCGTCATATTCTTTAGACGTGCTAAACTCTATATCTGAATCGTAACTAACTGACATTAAATAGACTCCGAGCTTTCTTGTTCAGATGCTTGACGATGGCCGCTAACACTTGCAAGTTCAAAGTCTTTATAGGTAAACTCTTGGCCCACTAGGTCTCTAAGCGCCTGTGCTTTTGCACTATCGTCTGTGTATGTTTCCTGTACTACGACATCACTACAAACTGTAGGCGCTACCTTAGAGATAGCATCTATAACTTCTTGTGCTGTTACATCTCCATAAGGAACTACATCAAAAGCCATTGACTGATAATCAATAGCTTCTCTAGCAGTTTCGTCGCTTGAAAAAGAAATAAGCAATTGCTGTGTTTCTTCTATGTATCCTGATACGTATAATTTATAATTCATTTTACTATTATAACCTTTTATTGTTTGTTTGTCAACTATGCACTTCTACCGCCCACAGTTCCACCTATACCACTACCTCCGTTAATAAAAATAGAGCCTACTTGATAGTAGCCACGGGTACCGCCATTACCACCACTGCCTGCAGCATTAGGTTGGGTTGGAATAAAGCTACTTACAGTAGCCGCTGTACCAGCACCGCCATTAGAGCCTAGGCCGCCGCCGTTTCCGCCAGCGCCTGCACCTTGGCCGCTGCTGCCGCCACCAGCGCCTCCTGCAGTAGCTGTTCCGCTACTACCTGTGTTTCCTGCAGTGTTGACAGTAGCACCAGACGCAGTGCCACCAGCGCCTCCAGAACTAGAAGTAACACCCGCACCGCCACCGCCACCGCTACCGCCATTGGCTTGGATAGAGCTTCCTTTGCCAACAACGATGTGACCGTAGTTTGAACCACCACCACCACCGCCACCGCCACCGCCGTAGACAGAGCCGTTGTTAATAACTGTACAGGCAAACTGCCCTCTAAATGCATTACCAGCCACGCCGCCGCCAAGACCATTGCCTGCAGAACTATTATAAACTGCATTACCACCACGCCCTCCGTCACCAGGGTGACCTTTAATTGTGCCGTTGTTAGTAATGTTAATAACATCACCAGTAGCCCAGCCTAATCCAGTAGTAAAAGCATAGCTAATTATACTTGTAGCTCCTATAGTAACGCCTGAGTTGATTGTTACATTTACCGTAGTCTGCCCAGCAGAATAGGTACCGCCTTTGCTGTTCCAAATGTTGTAGTTGTTTGTATTGCTAGAGATTGTAATGTTAATTGTTACACCAGCAGATGCACCATACCAATCTGTAAAGGCTAGGTCAGGACCGCCAGAAGCAGCGCCAATTAAAGAGCGTATATCTGCATCATTAACAGCACCCTCAGTAGTGGTACTGCCGCCTGCCTCTACGTGCATCTCATCTAGTGTTATTTGCCCACTACTCGGAAGAGGCATTCTCTAACTCCTCAACTCTGGCAGTCAATTCTTTGACAGCTTCAACCAGCAAACCAACCACTTGGTCGTACTGCAAAGTCTTGTAAGTTTTTCCCTCCTCACCGTGGAATACTGTAGTAGTGTCAATAATAGCTGATGGTAGTACCTTTTCTACATCCTGAGCAATCAAGCCTGCACTCTTGCGGTCATCCTTTAAGTATGTAAAAGTGCAACCATTGAGTTGCTTAACACGCCAAATCGCATCCTCAATAGGCTGAATGTCTTTCTTCAACCTTTTATCAGAAATGGTGGTTGAATAAGCAATTACGTTACCGTCTGCGTGTATATCTCCATCTGGCTCAAAGCGAACTCTTTCAGCAGAATTAAGGTAAAAGCGCAACTGATTTTCAGCAAGTTTAAAGTAAATAAGATTAGTATAACTACCATTTGCACCTGTTGACCAACCAGTACCACCACCATCATGGTAACTATAAAGAGTGTCATTACCGTTACCTACAATTCTAACTGCATTAGTACCGCTTACAGAAATATCAAGTGCATCAGCGTCAGCAGAAGGAGAAGTTCCTATACCTACCTTACCGTTAAAGGTAGGGCTTGCAGTTACAGCAATTGTGGCACTGGTTGTAGTTTCGGTAACTGTAGTACCTGCCTCAGTCATAGAAATATTAGAGCCAGCTTTAATATTTGTTACCGTGCCTGAGCCGCCTGCGGCTACAGATACAAAAGTAAACACACTGTTGCCATCTGTTTGTAGGACTTGCCCGTTTGAACCATCAGTAATACCTAGTTCGGTTAAAGAAGTAGGGACAATAGCCGACACTCCTGCAATACGAGACTCAAGCGTGGCAGATACATTGGCAATGCTTGTAGCCATCGTTGCACTTAGAGCAGTAATGGCAGAGTTGCTATTGCTGATACTGGTAGCCATAGTGGCCGATACTGCTTGAAGCTCTGCGTTAGTAGGAACTCCAGAGGTTGAGATTACACGGCTGGCGTTAACATTAATACCTGTACCTGCGGTATACTCAACAGAATCGCTAAACTGTGCAAAGGTAATATTAGTTGTGCCGAATACAATTGTCCCCTGTGTATTACAAACAAAAGAATGGGCAGCGCCAATAGTTCCCTCTTGAACAAAGAAGTAAGAACCTTCATCTAGGG
>Ga0206682_10003054_pt1 | contig 14635 bp, 8 predicted proteins | sample M240m12015metaG_FD_155444 | JGI IMG/M metagenome (GOLD analysis project Ga0206682, IMG submission 155444) | Ammonia-oxidizing marine archaeal communities from Monterey Bay, California, United States - M2 40m 12015 | ecosystem: Environmental > Aquatic > Marine > Intertidal zone | place: USA... | reverse complement strand
GGCGTGCGCCTCCGCGCAGCTGTTGTCGTAGTGGCTGTCCCGCACGCCAAAACACGGGCAGTCCGCTCGCTCGCGCGGGCCCACGGGGTCGCCCTCCGCGCCCGAGCCCTGCGCGTAGCACGTCACCACCTGCACCAGCTCGCAGGCGACGGTGCATCCGAGCGCGACGCGCTTCGCTCCGCCGAACATCGCCTGCAAATCGCGTAGCGCGACGGCGCCTCCGGCGGCGTCGGCGAGCGCGTCGGGCGTCCCCTCAGACTTGGCGAGGTCGAAGGTGGCGCGGTAGTACGCCGCCTGGTCAAGCCCTCTGACTGTCCCGGCGCTGTCCGCCCACGAAGCGCACGTCCCGTGCTTCGGCCACTCGTGCGCGCCCAGCGCGTCGGCGAACCAGGCGGGCGCCAGCCTCCGGTTCGCCTCGCCCCCGGGCAGCAGCGACGCGTCGTACCGCCAGGGCGGCGGCTCCGTCTCGGCGCGCATCCACGCGGGCACGCCGCAGTTTTGGGGCCAGAAACACTCTTTTCGGTTTTCGTTCGAAAGGCGTTCGAAAGGCGCGTCAGGAACGAAGCCCGCGTCTGGCGCGCGGCTCGCGCGGCGCGGCGGCGGCGCGCGCGCATCCGCCGTGACGACGCCGCGCCGCGCGGCGACGGGCGTCGAGAAGGACGGCCACAGCCCGTGCAGCGTGAGCGCCGGGACCATCGCGTCGGGGGCGCACTCCTTCTTCGCGCACGTGCGCTTCCCCCCCGACGCGCAGAAGCCAGGGGTCCAGCTCCGCGCCAGCTCCCACAGGTCGAACGGCGTGCCGTCCGCGATCGGGTCGTCGCACCCCGAGCGCGACTCCGCGCCCGCGTCGGGGCAGGAGGCGTCGCGCTCGGAAACGCGTATCGCACCGAAAGACGCGTTCGCGCCGCGCGCCTCGAGGGTCGCCTCGGACGAAGCGCGCGTATCCGGCCGCGACGACGCCGCGGCGGTCTGAAGGAGAACACGGATGGACGAGGCGGGGGGGCGGGGACGCGGCGCGGGGGAATGAGGCACGAGGAGACGCGGTCAGGTTGGACCTCTCGAGAGGTCGCGCGAACGTTCAAAAAAGAATATGACATCGACTCAGCATCCGGGCTGACGCGGAGCGGAGAACGCGGGCGCGCGTCGGAAGCGAGGTGTGGGGAGGGACGTACCGCCAGTATCGTTAGGAGCACGAGCGTCGCGAGGCGCGACCGCTGGTGCGACGTCGCCATGGCGTGTGGTGCGCGTTTACGAGTGGGGACTCGCGGACACCCCTTCAAACGAGGAGCCAATGAAAACTCTGAAAACTCGCGCGAGTGGAATCCGCGCCCAGATCGAGTCACGCGCGTTCGGGGGCCAGTCTTCGGCCGCCGACTCGCCGACGAGTCGTCCATTCTACGGGCTCGCGGCGTCTGGCGCGCTGGACCCACCGCGGGTTTCAGCGCGTAGTTGTTCCGTACGGGACTTACAGCCGGCATGGCCGCGGCGACCGCGGGCGTGGTGTGTCCCGGCGAGCCCCTGCGGTTCGCCGAGGAGTTCCGCGCGGGCCCAGGGACGTACGTCCGGGATCAGCACGTCGTGGCGGCGGTCGTGGGCACCGCGCGCGTGGTCCCCGCGGAGGCGGAGGCGGAGGACCGTCGCCCCGTGGTCGAAGTGGTGCGCCAGGGGACGAGCGGCGCTTCCCTCGGGACGGTCACGGCACGCGCAGGCGGGAGTCTGATCCCCCAGGTCGGGGACGAGGTGTTCGCGCGCGTCGCGCGCGTCAATCCCCGCCTGTGCAATTGCGACGTCATGACGGTGAACGGGCAAGCCGCCGAGGACTCCTTCTCCGGGGTTATCCGCACGCAGGACGTGCGCGTGACGGAGACGGACAAGATCGACATGTACGACTGCTTCGTCCCCGGGGATGTGGTCAGAGCGCGGATCCTTTCGATGGGGGACACCAGGAGTTATTACCTCACCACGGCGGCGAACGAGCTCGGCGTCGTGCGCGCCAAGTCGCCGTTCACCGGCGAGCTCATGGTCGCCGCGTCCTGGGAGGAGATGGAGTGCCCCAGCACAGGGCAGCGGTGTAAGAGGAAAGTGGCAAAGGTAGAATAGCGGAGCGGGGAGTACACCCGAGGACGTTTCGTGTTCACGGGCTTCTCCGTATTAATACGTCACAACACTGTCATCACTCTCGTGAAGAAGAACACCTTCTCGTTGACGCGCGGCGCGACGCTTGCGAGGTTTTTTTTTTGTGGTCAGACCCGGTCGGTTTCGGGAAACCAGCTTTCATTCGCCGGTACTATCTTCGGGCTCGTCATCGTCATCAATATCAACGTCATCAGTCTCGTCGGCGCGCGCCTCGGAAGTTGGCTGCGGCGATGAGCGCGTGGGCACGACCCGCGTGTGTATTTAGGACGTGCGTTTCTTCTTCGTCGTCGCGCGGCGCCGGCTCAGCCCCGTGCACGTCTCGCGTCGACGTGCCGCAACCGAGTCGTGGCCGAAACCGCTTCGTCCCCCGCGCGGCAGCATCCGGGGACGCCCCGGGCGTCTCGCTCGTCGCCGAGCCGCTCACGAAGGAGGCGTTCGCGCCCTTTGGCCAGATCGCGCGCGCCGAGGAGGACGGCGTCGAGTTCGGCCCGGACGACGCCCAGCTCGACCTGTCGCGAGGCACGCCCCGTTTCTACATCATGCGCCTGCGCGACAAGACGATGTCCTTCGACACCATCACGTTCCACGCGCAGGTCACGCAGTGCCTGGGCGCACTGGGGGATCAGCCCTGGTTCATGGCCGTGAGCGCGCCCACGAAGGACGTCGAGAAGTTTCCCTCCGCGGAGAACCTGAAGGTGTTCAAGATCCCGCCGGGCGTCTTCGTCAAGATGCACGCCGCGACCTGGCACGCCGGCCCGCTGTGGGACGCCGCCAACGGCCCCGTTTCGATGGACTTTTACAACCTCGAGCTGAGCGACACGAACCAGGTGGACCACAACTGCCACGCGTACGAGGTCCCGTTCAAAGTGGTCGACGAGGCATAGCTCACTAGCTCGTAGAGCCGAACACACGCGTTTGTAGTACGAGGAGACATCGCGTGTTACAAGGCGAATTCGTTATGAGTCAGTATGCATCGGGCCGCGCTCAGTAGTACAGAGCGCGGCGCCGGTCGTGGTTGCGCTTCGACGAAAGATTCTTCGCGCGCATCACTTGATGGTGATCTTGTTCATCTTGACGGGCGTGACCGGGCAGTCGTTCCCGTCCGTCTTGCAGACGCCGATCTTGTTCACGATGTCCATCCCGGAGGTGATCTTGCCGAACACGGGGTGCTTGGACGGTCCGGGCCCGAACCAGTCCAAGAAGTCGTTGTGCACGGTGTTGATGAAAAACTGCGACCCGCCGCTGTTAGGCTGGCCGGTGTTGGCCATCGAAAGCGTCCCCGGCTCGTTCGACGTCTGATCGATCAACTCGTCCGGGATGTTCCCGCCACCGTCACGTTGGATGGATTCCCCGTTGCAGTCGTAGGACGTGCCCCCCTTGGGGCCGCCCGTCCCCGAGCGCGGGCTCTTCGCGTCCTTGCTGTTCGGGCACCCGAACTGCAGCATGAAGTTGTCGATCACGCGGTGGAAGTGCAGGCCGTCGTAGAACCCGGTGTTGGCGAGGTCCACGAAGTTGGACGCGGTGATGGGCATGCGATCCATGAAAAGTTCCGCCTCGAACGTTCCCTCCGAGGTGTCGAAAACCGCGACGGGATTGGAGGACGCCGCGGCGGCCATGCGGCGGACCGACGCGCGGTGGGTCACGGGGCGCGCCGCGAGACGCGCACGGTCAACTAGGGTGGACCGATGGAAGGTCACGGGGCGGACCGCGCGGGCGATGGAGGCGAGCATGGTGTGCGGGGTGTAGTGTCACGAAGCGTCGGATCGTCGGGGCGCTTTTTCCACGTCGACATGCATCATCCGACTCGGCAACTCGATCGTCGATTTCGGGGATGCATTGTTTGTCGGACGGTCCCAAAAGCGGAGGTGCGGTGTTACCTCCTAAGACTTCGGATCGCACACTGCGTGTACCCTTGGCGCGACAGATGGACGAGCTTCAGGCCCGCGCGAAGCTCGCGAACGTGCACGTCTCCGATGACGGCGCACTCGGCGCGGAGCAGTCCGCGCTGAAAGCTCGTGACCTCGGGGTCGCGTTCGCGGATCCCGATTCGCCCGTGCGTGATCAGAGGCCGAGCGGTATGACGCTGATGAGCAACTCCCCCGACGCGTTCAAGGGACGGGAGATCCGCGTGTCCCACGCCGCGGGTGTGCGCTTCGACGATCGCACCACGAACAGAGAGGAGTTCCCCGCGCATCCCGTGTCGCCCACAAACTACGGCAACGGCGTGCGCAAGGCGTACGCGCCGTCGCCGGTGAAGTTCGAGGGCACGACCACCATGCGCGAGGAGTATCCGGCGCATGTCATCGTCGCGAAACGGCCCCCGGTGGGCCTTTGGGTGGAGAATGACCGCACTGAGATTTTGATCCACAGCGGCCGCGAGCTTCCCGCGCGCGTGTCGCGCGTCTTCTCCACGACGGAGCACGGGCAGACCGCGGTGGCAGTGCGCATTGTTCAGGGCTGGAGCCGGAAGGCGAGCGAAAACGCCAGGCTGGGTGTCTTCGAGATGACCGGCATCGCGCCCGGGCCGCCCGGGAAGGCGCAGATCAAAGTCACGTTTGACCTGGACGAAAACGGCGTGCTCACGGTGACCGGCGAGGACAAGGAGAGCGGGCAGACGCAGCAGGCGCAGACGCAGACCATGGACAAGTGATGCGATGACGCTGTGGGGAAGAGCGCCCGACCCAACGTCGCTCGTGATGGACAGATAAGTGTGTGATATGAAATGTTACTTTCATCTTGTCATCATCACACGACGTCGCGAGTATCGTAACACATCGTCAACCGACGACGCCTCGCGTTTCTCCGGGAGGCGCTCACAGCGCGCCGCCGAACAGCCGGGGAAGCAGCGCCGTGGCCACCCCCACGGCGTAGTACGCCCACGTGGGGATGGCCGCCCGCTGCTCCCTGGCCACGGCCTCGCCCACCTTCTCCAGCGCCTCGCGCTGCTTCGCGTCCTCCGGGTCCAGGCCGGCGGACTCGATCCGCAGCGCCTCGGCGTACGCCTTCTCCAGCGACGCCACCTGCTCGGCGACGGTGTCCTCGCGCGCGCGCAGCTTCAGGAACTGCGTCAGCTCGGCGGACGTCGCGTCCAGCTCGACGCTCAGCGCGTTCTTCTCGCCCTCGAGCGTGGCGCGTTGCGCCTCCAGCTCGGCGACCAGCTCGGCGCGCGCCGCGTCCGTCTCGTCGCGCAGCGACGCGAGGGACTCGCCCGCCGCGCGCGCGGCGTCGTCCAGCGCCGCCCGCGCCTTTTCCGAAGCCGCCTCCGTCTCGGCGGCGTGCCGCTCGAGCGTCGACGCCAGCGCCGCTTCGTACTCGGCGCGCGCCGCCGCCGCGTCGCCCTCGGCGCCCGCCTTCTCGGCGACCGCCGCCGAGAGCGCGGCCGCGTGCTCGGCGACCAGCCGCTCGATCTCGCCGGCGTGCGTGGCGCTGAGCTCGCGCGAGCTCTCGGAGAGACGCGCGTCGTACGCGCGGATCTCCGCCTCGAAAGCCGCGCGCGCGCGAGCCGCCTCGTCGGCAAAGGCGCGCTCGAGCGCGGCGCGCTCGGCGTCCGCCTCCTCGAGCTGCGCCTTGAGCGCCGAGGCTGCCTCCGCGCGCGCCGCCTCCAGCGTCCGCGTCGCGTCCGCCTCGGCAGCCGAGCTCGCCTCGTCGCGCGCCGCCTCCGTCGCGGCGATGCGCGCCTCCAGCGCGGAGGTCTCAGCCTCCACAATCGCCGCGCTCTCCTCGCGCGCCGCGCGCACCGCCGCCTCCGCCTCAGCGCGCGCGCGCTCGAGCGCCGCCGCCGCCGCCCTCTTGCCCTCGACGAGCCGCGTGTCCGCCTCGCGCGCGTCCGCCAGTCGCGCCGCCTCGAGCGCGGCGTACTCGCCGCGCAGCGCCTCGAGCGCGGCGGTCTCCTCGCCGGCGGCGGCCACCGCGGCGTCCACCTCGGCCACGGCCACGGCGGCGGCGGCGGCGACGGCGGCTTCGCGCTCCTCGCGCGCCGCCTTCGCCGCCGCCTCGGCGCGCGCTTTCAGCGCGTCGATGCGCGCGTACAGCTCCTCCTCGCGCACGCGGAGCGCTTCCAGGCCTCGCCGCTCCGCCTCCTGGAGCTGCGCGGCAGCCTCGGCCCTGAGCGACGCCGTCGAGGACTCGGCGTCCTTCTCCAGGTCCGCGACGCGCGCCTCCAGCGCCGACGTCGTCTGCGCCAGGCGCGTCTCCGCCGCCTCCGCCGCCTCGGCGAAGGCGCGGCGCATCTCCTCCGCCTCGGCGCGCGCCGCGCGCACCTCCTCCGCGGACGCCTCCCGCGCAGCCTCGAGCGCGGCCGCCGCCTCTGCGTCGCGCGCCTCGAGCGCGGCGGCGCGCTCTTCGCGCAGCGCCTCGATCTCCCGCATGAGCTCAGCCTCGCGTGTCAGGTACCGCTTCTCCCAGGCGGCGATGTTCCGAGCCACCGTCGCGTCGCTCGCCTGCGCGGCGGCGGCGGCGGCGTTGGTGGCGTCCGCCTTTGTCTGCGCGAGCTCGAGCTCGAGCGCCTCGATGCGCCCCGCGAACGACGCCCTCGCAGCCTCGATGTCCTTCGCGCGCGAAGCCTCGATCTCGGACATCAAGTCCGTCGCCGCGCGCATCTCCTCGGCGCCGGCGCGCAGCGACCGCGACAGCTCCTCCTTGTGCGCATCCGTCAGGCGCGCGGTTTCCTCGCGGTGCGCGTCCTTGATGCCGGCGAGCTCGGCGGAGAGCTCCTCGACGCGCGCGGCGGTGGAAGCCGCCGCCGCGGACACCGCAGCCGCGAGCTCGCCGTCCTTCTCGTCTTTGAGCCTGCGCAGCGCTTCAGCGTTCTCGGCGCGCGCCGCCGCGAGCGCCTCCTCGCCGGCGGCTTTCGCCGCCGCCATCTCCGACGTGAGCGAGTCGTACGCCTTCTGGTACTCGGCGCTCGCCGCCTCGAGCTGCTGCTCCAGCTCCGCCAGCTTGGCGTTGGCGCCCTTGAGCTCGTCCACCGCCGCCGCGCGCGCCGCCTGGAGCGCCTCCGCGAACTTGGCGTCCTTGTCCGCGATGGCGCGCTCGTGCACAGCTGCCAGCTGCGCCAGCACGTCCTCCGAGTTCTTCGTCGCCGCCGCGAGCGCCTCGTTCGCCTCGGCGGCGCTCCGCGCGATCACAGCGTCGGCGGCTCCGCGCGTCGTCTCCAGCGCCCGCTTCAGCGACGCAATCTCGTCCGCGGCGTCGCTCTCGGCGCCGGCGATGTTCGCGGCGGACTCGGACTCAGCCTTCGCCAGCGCGTCGCGCCAAAGGCTTTCCACCGCGCTGGTCTTCTCGTCGAGCTCGCGCTCCAATGTCTCGGCGAACTCAGCCTTCAGGCTGAGCATCCGCTCGTCGAACTGCGCCGCCAGCGAGCGCTTCTCCGCGCCGTGCGCCGCCTCGGCGGCGGCGAGTTCGGCGGCGCCGCGACGCGCGGCGTCCTCCGCCGCCGCGTGCACGCGCGCGCGCGCCTTGGCGCCCTCGGACGCCAGAAGCGCGTTGAGCGCGTTGCGCTCGCCCTGGAAGACGCGCATCTGCGCGGCGAGCGAGGCGTCCAGCTCGGAAGCGGCCGCCGCAGCGCGCGCGCGCGCCTTGGCCGCCTCGGACGCCATCAGCCCGCGCAGCGCGCGGCGCTCGCCGGCGGCGCCCGCGCGCGCGGCGTCGGCGGCGCGCTCGTGGCCGGCGGCGACGGCGGCGCGCTCCTCGGCCCAGGCGGCGCGCTCGTCCGCCAGCATCGCCTCGCGGCTCGACTCCAGGTCCTTCTTCAGGTTGGCCACCTCCCTGGTGCGGTCGGCCCACAGCTGCGCGTACTTGTCGTCGTGCGTCTTCTGGAGGCGCTCCGTCTTGCCCTTCCAGAACGCCGCGAACTTCTCCTCCGCCTCGGCGAGCTCGCCGGCCAGCCGCGCGCGCGCCACGGTTTCCGTCTTGGCGGCTTCCGACCGGAAGTGCGCGTACAGCGCGCCGCGCTCGGCGCGTGCCTCGCGGAGCTCGTCGCGCGCTGCCGCGACCGCCTCGTCGCGCTCGAGCTCGAGCTGCGCGCGCATGGCGCGCTGCTCCTCGGCGAGAGCCGCGGAGGCGGCGCGCAGCTCCTCCGCGCCGGCGGCGGCGGAGCGCTCGAGCTGGAACAGCGCGTCGCGCTTGGCGGCGGCGAGCGCGTTCTGCGCCGCGAGCTTCGCCTGCTCGAGCGCTTTCGCGTGCTGCGCGTCCGCGGCGCGCGCGGTGGCTTCGTGCGACGCGCGGAGCGCGTCTTGCTCCGCGGCGCTCGCGGATGCCATGGCGACGCGCTGGCGCTCGAACTCGGCGTTGAAGGTCTTGGCGATGTTCTTGTTCACCGCCTCGATCTTCTCCAGCTTGGCGCGCCAGTCGGCAGCGACGCGCGACTCCGCCTTGGCGACGGCGGCGCGGACCGCCGTCTGCACGTCCGTCTCGCGCTTCCGCTCAGCCTTCTCCAGCTCGTTCTCCATGAGCGTCTTCAGAGCCGTGCGCTCGCCGAGCGCCTGCGCGACGGCAGCCTCGAGCTTGGACTCGGAGACGCGCTTCAGCTCGGCGAGCGCTTTTTCCATCGTCGACGCCGCGTTGGCGCGTTCCCACGCGACGGCGCTCGCCGCGGACTCGGCGTATTGCTTCTCGATCACCTCGCGCTTCTCCGCCGCCTCCTGGTCGATGCGTCGGGACTCGGCTTGCCACCACCGTTTGTGCTCGTCGCTCAGCGCCAGCGCGGCGCGGTACTTGCGCATCTCCGAGTCGTGCAGGCGCTTGGCGGCGTCGCGCTCGAACCGCGAGGCAGCGAGCTTCGCCGCCATCGCCGCGCGCTCCTCCGCCATCTCCCGCTCCACCGTCTCGATGGTCTTCTCCAGGCCCGCGATCTGCGCCTTCAACGCCATGATCTCGGCGTCGTGCGTCTTCTTCAGCGACGCGATCTCCGTCTCCGCGCGCAGCTTCAGCGCGTCGTACGAAGCTGCCTTGCCCGCGAACACCGAGAGCTCGACGTTTTTGTTCTTCAGGATGGTGATCTCGCGCTGGAGCGTGCGCACGCGCGTGTCGTAAATCGCCTCCAGGCGCGCAACCTCGTCGCTCTTCATCTTCTCCGCGTCCGCCAGGCGCGTCTCCTCCTCCATGAACTCCTCCAGCAGGATGTTCCGGATGGACTGCAGGCGCTTCAGCGCCTTCTCCGAGGGCTCGCCCTTCGAAAGCGACTCGGGGTCGCGCGAGTACAAGCCCACGCCGCCCTTCTCGCCCTCCGGCGCGCGCGTCACGGAAATCTGCAGCCCGTTCTCGAGCTCCTTGGCGAAGTAGCTGGTGGTCGCCACCACCGCCGCGCCCGCGAGCACGGCCGCCGCCGTCGCCTTGGAGGTGCGCATCGCCTGCACCGCGACGAGCGCCAGGAAGGAAGCCGCCGCGGCGACGGCGGCGGCGGCGGCGGCGGCGGCGCGCGTCTTCTCCGGAGACTCGGCGGCGGCGAGGAACGACGCGCGCATGTCGGTGAGGTACAGCGCGGCGGCGGTGACGAGCATGCCCGCGGCGCCCGCGGCGGCGACGGTGGAGGTGGCGATGATGGGCATTCCCAGCGCGCAGAACGCGGCGTCCGCGGCGAGCACGGCGAGGGTCTGGTACAAGCCGGTCAAATCCGGGAGTTCGAGGTCGTCGTCGTCATCGTTCGAGCGGCGCGGCGGCGGCGGCGCCGCCGCGCCGGGCTTCGCGGAGGGCGCGTTCGGCGACGCCACCGCCGCGCGCGCGACGACGGCGCCGCGGCGGGCGATCGAGGCCGCGGAGGGTGCGGTCTGCGGTGCGGGACGGGAAAGAACGAGGGGGAGTCGGGGTGAGATGATGCTCGCGTCGGCGGCGGCGGCGAACGAGGCGAGACGGCTTCGTCGCGCGCGGCGAACGCCTTTTAGTTTATGCTTCGTCCATGTCCATCTTGTCCATGTCGAACCCGAAAAATCCGAAGTCGGACAAACCGGGTTGTTACTGGGCGACTGTCACGGCGTCGTGTCGCGCGCGTCGCCGTGACGGCTGCGAGGACGCCGCGTGTCGGGAGAACGGAAGGGCGACGCACCTTGAGCGTGGCGCGGAATCTCGGCCCCGCGCGCGGCGCCAGCGCGACGGCGCGCACGCCGCGCGCGGGGAGCGCCGTGAGTCGCGGCGTCGCGGCGCATGCGACGCTCCACTTGGAGGCGCAAACGGAAGCCATCGCGGCGCTCGCGGTGCCCGGAACCGCGGTCGATCCGTGCGTCTCGAGGGACGGCTCCGGTCACTCCGGCGATCGACCGACCGAGGCGCACTCGGATCGGTTTGTCGGAAGGCACGTGACGCGCCCGACAGCGCTGCTTGGCGCGTTCTGCGCGGGGCGATGCGCCGATCTGTGGTTTCGGACAACTCAGCGTGAGTCGTTTACATACCGTACCAGCCGAAGCCACAAAAAAATATCGTCAGACTGTCAAGGCAGCCAAGCGCGGGTCCGCTTTCGGGCTTTTCGAATCGGGTTTCGAATCGAGGGCGTCGGGTGAGTGATGTGCGAGCGAGAAACTCGCCAGTTTGTAAAGTAATTAATTGTTAATGCGCCACACGCCACATCCACGCGCACCTGCGAGCCCGTCCGCACCTCGCGCGAGCATGGTCGCGCTGATTAGCCGCCTCGGCGCGTGCGTCCCCGTGTATGACTTCCACACCGCGCGCAAGTACGCGGAGATCATGCTGAATGCGCAGATTATCCTCTGCGCCTGCGGCTCTCTGAGCTGGGCCTTCGGAGGGGTCGCGTCGCTGACGTTCGGGTTCGCGCTCCTCGCGCACGTCGGCCTGGAGGTGGCGAAGCCCAAACTGCTGAAGATGTACACCGTCAGTCAATTCGCCCTCCTGCTGTTGGACGTCATCTGGCTCAGCCTGTGGGCGAGGCGAATCGATCGGGGAGCGGTACGTGCCCGCGAATCTTCCCGAGACACGCCGCGGAATTGCCTCCGTTGCGACGAGAGGCGCGGCACAGACCAGACGCTATCTCGCGAGGACGAACCCGCGTCGCCTCTCTGACCCTCTCGCGCTCCTTCCCACTCTCTCGTACGCGTACAACGCTCTCGTCCCATCGAAATAGGATGGGATCTTCGCCAACGCGCACTACCACGGCGCGCCCAGGTTCCTGCTGGGCATGCAGGTCCTGCTGTTCCTCTCGCGCCCGCTGGTCATCATGACGTGGTGCAAGATGTGGGACCTGGGCTTCGGCGCCGCCGATGCGGCGAACCCCTACGGCCAGATGGAGGACGCGACGCCCGCCCCCCCCCCCGCGGCGCCCCCCGCGGGCGGCGCCGGCTACGCGGGCGGCGGCGACGGGTACAAGCCCCAAGGCGTGCCCGACGGGAACCCCTCGCTCGGGCAGGGCGGCGGCGCCTACGTGCCTCCCGCCGCGGCGCAGCAGTGAACGCCCCCGACGTCGGAAGATTCGTTCGCGCTTTTCGCCGCGGGTCGACTCGCATCCGATCGATACGCGACGCGCGAAGCGACGAAACGCACGACACGCGCGGTGGGACCCGTCTCTTGGCGCGCGTACCGTGAGTGCCTTTGTACACGAAGAGAGACGAGACGATGTTCGATGTTCGTTTGACGCGTCGTCGCGACGCATGCGTGTATGACGGTTGCTAGTACCGAATCTAAATCGCGACGTCGCCCCGACGCGACGTCGCGCGCGTCGCGGCGCGCGCCACGAATCAGGGCTGAGCATAAGGCTCGAGTCCCATATCGTGCCGCGGACCGCGCGCGCCCGTTCCACCCATTCACCCCCCCCTCCTCGAAATCAAACGTCGCGCGACGCCGTCTTGCCCGACGTCGGCGTTCAAACGCCCGAGCGCCCCGCCGGTCGCGGCGCCGAGCTCCGTGCCCGGCGCTCACTGCGCGTTCACCTTGTTGGCCGCGTCCGACAGCGCGGGCTGGCCGTAGTTGAGCGTGCGCCTGCGTGTACGGAAGAGGAGAAAATTGTGTGCGTGTGAGCGTCGCGTTCGCGTTCGTCTTTCGTCGTTCGTCGTTCGTCGTTCGTCGTTCGTCGTTCGCGGCGCGCCGATCGTCGCGTTTCGGTGGTTTTCGCGCCTCGCGCGGCACCTAAACCCCCGTCGTCCCTCGCGACGGCGGCGTCGACGGCGTGGGCGTCGCCTCGGAGTCTCGCGCCCGATGCGGCGGCGACGTCTCGAACGCGCGCGACGCGAGTCGATCGCCGCGTCGCCGCCGGGCGCGGCGGCGGGATCGCCCGCGAGCGCGGCGGCGTCGGTTTGAAAAAAGCGCGCGCGGAACCGCGGCGGGAGGCGCACCTGTACAGCATGATGTGGGGCTCGGGCCTGTGGATGGCGTAGTGCACCCAACCGCGGGACTGCTGCACGCCGAGACCGCGCCACTCCGCCTGTCAGAGAGAGAAGAAGGGAAGCCAGAGGCGCGGGTCAGTTCCGCCGTGCGCTTCGCACGACGCGCGCGCGTGGAGCGAGGAGTCGCGCGGAACTCCCGCGCAAGCGCCGGGGCAACGGGTCGAGAGCGGCTGCGATGCGGTTTCGACACCGAGCTTCGGTATCGCCGGCGTTCGGGCGAGGCGGCGGCGTCGAGCCGTATCGCGGTTCAGAAACGTACCTCGGAGAGCAGGCGACCCTTAGGCAGGAGCTTGGCGATGTCGGGGGGAAGCACGACGTGTCTGTCGATGGCAGTAGAGGGGGAAGCGAGGTGAGCGGCGAACCGATTTCGAAGGGGTACGCGGCGGGCTCCGCGATCCCGAGGCTCGCGCGCGCGGGAAACGCGCCGGCGGAGACGTCGCGACGCGTGCCGATCGATACGCACGCGCTCGAACGCGTGTATCGCGCGTATCGAGGACCGCGCACGAGTCCGATATCGCGCGGGGCATCGCCGTCGTGCCCGTCGCGGGTTCCGCCGAGCGCGGGGGAACCCGCGACTTCGCGCGCGAACGCCGTTCGTCGCGTGCAGCGAAACGAATAGCGCATCGAGGCGCGCGGGAAAACGTCGCACGCGGATGCGCACGTACCTGTACTCGTAGATGTCGTCGTAGTACTTCTCGGAGTACTGAATCTGCGGCATGTTGTGCTGTCCTCGAGGTGTCGGGTCGGTCGTGCCGAACGCAGTGGTCGCGAGCGCGGCGACGCCACGCTCTCGCTCAAACGATCCTTTCACGCTCACGCTTCAAAACACGCTCTTCCAACACGCCACACCTCGAAATGTTCCTCGAGACCTCGCGACCGTCGTATGCGCAATTACCCTGAGACGCCGAAAAAAACGAGGTTCTCCGAGGGGGAAAACGCTCAATCGGTAACGGCCGCTTTCGTGACCCGAAACTCAAAGGCGACGGTGGGTTTGAAACTCCTCTCTCGACCGGCGCGCAGGGAGCGCGGCGGGTCTCGCGACCGAGCGCACGGGAACGAGATTCCGCAACCGCGCGGCGGAACGCAGACACGACGCCGCGCGAGGCGCCGACGATCGCATCGCCGAGTGTCGCGAGGACTCGCGCGTCGTCCGTCGCGACGGCATTCAGCCTCGTCCGCCCGTCCGTCGAGTGCGTCGCGCGCGCGCCTCTCGTTTCCGGACACGGCACCGATGGCCGCGACGCGCCTGCGCCGCGTGGGCGGTCGCGACGACGACCTGCTGCACCACGTGCCTCTGCACTTGGTCCGCCACGGCGTGCGGCGCCACGCGATCGTCGCCGGGGGCGCGCGGAATCCCGACCCGAGCGCCGGCGACGTGGACGACGCGGTGGAGAACGCGGCGACGGTGGCCTCGCTGCTCGCGGCGGAGAAGGCGGACAAGGAGAAGAAGCTCGAGTCGTTCCGGCGGGGTACGCGGCGACGCGTCGCGGCGCGCGTCGCGGCGGAGCGCGGCGACGACGCGCGGCACACCGCCGACATCGCCCTCGCCGTGATACGCCGTGATAATATGCCCGAGGACGCGCGCGAACGACGAACGACGAGGCGCTCGAACGGAAACCCGCGCGTTGAGGCGCCGATAACGCCGACACCCCTGGCGCGCCTGTTGCGCTCGGCGAGAGACGCGGCGCGCGAGAGCCACCGGAGCGCGCTCGCGACGTTCGTGCCCGCGGCGTTCGGCGGCGACCGCGGTCCTCCCGGCGCCGTCGCGGACGACCTCGCGGACGACCTCGCGGACGACATCGCGGCGACGCGCGTTCCGACGACCGCCGTGCCTCCCGACGTCGCGGAGAGCCGGCGACAGCGCGTGAAGAACGCGCGGGACGCCGCGGCGGCGGCGCAGAGAGCGGCGGCGTCGCGGCGGGAGCCTTTGCGCGAAAACCGCGCGGCGCGCGGTTCAGCTCCCAAAACGGTCGACGCCGAAACGGTCGACGCCGAAACGGTCGACGCCGAAACGCGAAAAAAGCCGACGGCGGAGGATGTCGCGGCCTGGCTGGCGCTCCGCGGGCTCACGTGGGACTCCGTGCCGCGCGTCTGCGCGTGTCCGCACGCGTGCGCGTCGGCGCCGTTCGACGCCGGCGCCGCGTTTCGGTGCGCGGCCAACTGCCCGCTGTCCG
>Ga0206682_10003048_pt1 | contig 14658 bp, 10 predicted proteins | sample M240m12015metaG_FD_155444 | JGI IMG/M metagenome (GOLD analysis project Ga0206682, IMG submission 155444) | Ammonia-oxidizing marine archaeal communities from Monterey Bay, California, United States - M2 40m 12015 | ecosystem: Environmental > Aquatic > Marine > Intertidal zone | place: USA... | reverse complement strand
GCGGTAAAAAAACTAAAGGTGGTAAGACTAAAATGGTTAATAACTGCGTTAAAGTAGGTAAAAAGAAATAAATGTATACTCAACCAAGTAGCCCTTTTGAAAAGAAAGGTAAACTAAGAAAAACTACCAAAGGTAAGGGCCGTAACTTCAGAACAACTGAAGAAGGTGCTGGTATGACTGCTAAAGGAGTTAAAGAGTACAGGAAGAAAAACCCAGGTAGCAAACTTAAAACTGCTGTAACTGGAAAAGTAAAACCAGGTAGTAAAGCTGCTAAACGTAGAAAGTCTTTTTGCGCTAGATCAAAGGGTTGGACAGGTGAAAGAGGCAAAGCTGCTAGACGTAGGTGGAAGTGTTAATATGAGTTTTAAATTAAAATCACCTTATATAATAGATAATACTCCTATATACTTTGTAGAGGAAGAAGATGGTGTTTTAGGTAGAACTAATATGAATTGTAGTATTACTATAAATAGCAAGGTAAGAGATCCTAAGCAGATAGAAAGCATTATAAAACATGAGAAGGTACACGTTGAACAAATAAAAGACGGTAGACTTGCTTATGACGATAATAACATTTACCATAGAAAAAGTGGTAAAGGTAAATGGAAAGTTAAAAAAAGAAGCAAACAAGTAGACGGTTCCCCATTAAACTGGTGGGAAGGAGAAGCTTATAAAAAATAAAGTTATGGCTGAAAAGAAAAAACTAAGAGAAACTAAAGTAGGATCTTTTTTAGCTAGTAAAGCCCCTGCACTTCTCAAGAAGATAGGGGAAGTATTACCAGATAAAGGTGGTCTTGCAATAGTAAAAAATCTTATAACAAGTGATACTAAGATTAAAGCTGTTGACAAGGAACAAGCAATGAAGCTTATAGAACAAGACATTACAGAGCTTAAAGAAATTTCAAGTAGATGGAGAGTTGATATGAAAAGCGATTCGTGGTTAAGTAAAAATACTAGACCACTTACTTTAATATACTTAACATTTGCTTCAACAATATTAATAATAATTGACTCATTCCATACTATGTTCGACGTAGACACTGCTTGGGTTGAATTATTAAAAACTTTACTGATTACAGTATATGTAGCGTACTTTGGTTCAAGAGGCGCTGAAAAAATTACAAAAATAAATAAATAAATAAAATGGCAATAAAAGGTGTACAGGCTAACGAAGCAGCACAAGCTAGAGTTTTTGCTCACGACGCTATTAACGTAGTAGTAGGTGCTTTAAATTGGAGTGCTGAAAACGGAGGTATAAAAATAACGAGCGGTGGAACCGGCTTTGTTGATGGTGAAGAAATAACGCTAGCCACAGCAGTTGGAACTTCAGCTGTGTTTGTAGTTATAGAACAAGTAGGTGGTGTTGTTAAAAAAGTTAAACAAAAATATACAGCGGCTAACTTAGGGACAGCAAACGACTTATATGAGTCTGGATCTGGTTACCAAGTATCAAACGCTATTATTTCTTCTACTAGCAGTGGTTCTGGTGTTAATTTCACAGCTCAAGTAGCAGATATAGACTTACCAAACACAACCGAAAGAGGAGCTTGCTTGTATGTTGGGAATACTCAAACAGAACTCGTTGTTTTTATGGAGTCTGGTAAAAGAGTTGTTTTTAAAAATGTACAACAAGGTAATTTTTTACCAATTCAAGTTATACAAGTTGAATCTTGGACTACGGCAGCATTAGGTGATATAATAGCTTTATACTAAAATATGAAGATAGGAATAGGTTATACAGTTCCTCACGCTAGAGGCGGTCACGTTCCACCCAACCCGGGTTTTGAGTATGATCCAATAGTATGGTGTGAAGACGATGGTCCTAATACACCTGTCGTTAGTGGAGATCCAGGGGGTGTTTTTACAGTAGTTCCATCAATAGCTGGTTTTAACTCAGCTACAGGTGAAATACCTGCTAATACCGCAGCTGGATCTTACGCTGTGACATATGAGGTTAATGGTGTTTCAGAAACTGACACAATAACTATAAATCCTGATGTTTCAACTACTTTTACTTATGACGATGTTGAAAACAGGTTTAGTATATTTCCTAATCAAGCTGTTTCAACTCCTGGTATTTATACTTTTGTATCAAGTCCTTCTGGTAATCCAAGTCCAGTTTTTGCAAATGGATCTACTTCTTCCTCAAGTGGTTTAATAAATGCAAATGGATTTACTTTAGGCGCTTATGAAGTTAGATTCCAACCAAACTCTAGTTGTGGTAATCCTACTACAACAACTTTCAATGTAGTTCAAGCTTTTGAATCTTTTGAATTTACAATAGAAACTACAACTCCTAATGAAACATTTACCATACCAACTACTGGCACCGGATACTCTTATAAGGTTGACTGGGGTCAAAGCACAAATAATTATCCAACAAACTTTGTAGGTCAAGGTAATACATCTATAGGCGCTAATTATACCGGAAATGCTACTTCACCTGCATACTCTGCAGCTGGAACATACAATATAAAAATAGGTATATTAAACAACACTTTTCCTAGAATATTTTTTAATGGATTAGGTGATAAAGCTAAATTAAGAGATGTAACTAGTTGGGGCGAAATACAGTGGAGTGACTTTAATGGCTCATTTAAAGGCTGTGTTGATTTAGGTATAACAGCAACTAATTCACCTGACTTAAGCAATTGCGTTAGTCTTACTAATGCTTTTTCAGATACGACCAATTTTGTAGGAAGTTCTTCAATGAACAACTGGGACACCAGTAACATAACTGGCATGAGTTCATGTTTTTATAGAAGCGGGTTTAACTCTGATATATCAAACTGGAACACCAGTAATGTTACTTCAATGAGTTGGATGTTTAGAAAAAATAGTAGTTTTAATCAACCTATTAACACTAATTATTTAACAAATTCACAATCACCTACTGGCAGCGCTTACACGGCTTGGGATGTTAGCAACGTTGCAAATTTTAGCTACTTTTTAAGTGAGGCAACTGCTTTTAATCAAGACATAGGCAATTTTAAATTAAAATCTAGCGGAACAATTGATATGCAGTTAATGTTTTATTCGTGTTCAAACTTTAACCAAGACATTAATACAAGTTCTGTAACAGTTGGACCTAATACTTATGCAGCTTGGGATACTGCTAGAGTTACAAGTTTCAATCAAATGTTTTTTCAAAATACTAATTTTAATAGTAGTGTAAGTAAATGGAACACTAGTAATGCCACGAATATGAGTTATATGTTTTATTCGTGTTCAAACTTTAACCAAGACATTAATACTAAATACTATGATGCTGCTAGCTCCCCAACTGGATCTGCTTACACCGCTTGGGATATGAGCGGCGTTACTTCCTTGGGTCAAATGCTTCGTGCTTCTAAGTTTAATCAAAGTATAGATAAATGGCAATTTAATTCTTCCTTAACAAGCTTTAATCAGTTTATGCGTGGCGCTTCTGATTTTAACCAACCAATAAACACACAAACAGTAACTGTAGGTCCAAACACATATACAGCTTGGGATGTCTCTAATATTACAGGTTTTGATTTGATGTTTTATGGGTGTGCTGATTTTAACCAGCCTTTAAATAATTGGAATACTGGTTCTGCCACTAACATGAGTAATATGTTTTTTCAGTGCGGTAGTTTTGATCAAAGTCTTGCAGCTTGGGATATATCAAATGTATCAAGTTTTGGCACACAGTTTGGATACTTGCTTAATCTATCTACATCTAATTATGACGCTACTTTAGTTTCTTGGAATAATCAAAACGTACAAACATTAACTCAAAATGTAGATTTTGGCGACTCAGTACCATCTTGCGATAATGCAGCTAGTAATGGTGCTTTTGCAGCTAGAGCCAACTTGATGACAAGTAATAAATGGAACGTTAGTATATTAGATAAATTTTCTACTAATAATAGATGTAAACCTTTAGCAGGTTTTGATTATACATCTAACGCTTATTGTACTAATGGCTCAGATGTGTCACCTACAATAACTGGTACTGTTGATCAAACTTTACCTTTAGGTGGTACTATATCTGACGCTTGGTCTTCTTCTGACTATTTTCAGTCTTTTAAATTTAAAGTTACAACTCAAACAACAAATGAAACTTTTACGTTTAATGGCTCAGGTAGTTATCATATTGATTGGGGCGATGGTAATGGTTTTCAAGGACCATATACAAATGCTCAATCTTTTCAATATTCAACTATTGGCCAGCAAAATACAGTAACTGTAGGACAATCTGGAGATGAATTGAACTTGATTTATGTCTATGGTGATGCTAATGTAGCAAAGATAACTGAAATATCTCAATGGATGGAAGGTTTTAATACTAGCATTTTAAGATTACAACATACTGGTACTAGATTTGCTCCGTTAAATATAACAGCGACTAATGTACCTGGCTTTAAAGATGTTGGTTCAGGTGGCGCAACTTTGTATAGAATTTTTGCTAATTTACCTTCTACGAACGGTGTGGTTGACTCAGGAGACAATTTAAGTAAATGGAATTTAGATAATGTTACTAGTATAAGACAGTTTTTTGGACCTAGTGGAGGTGGAATACCAACTTCTTTTAACCCAAATACTAAACAAGTTACTTATAATAATGAAACTTACTTAGCTTGGGATATTAAAAATTGTACTAATGTAGAAGATTGCGATGTAGCAACTAGTACAGCTCCTAATAACTGGAATACTAGTAGTGTTACTGATTTTAGAGAATTACAATTACAGAATATACAAGTTCCTTATCAAAGTGTAACTGTTGGTAGCAGAACATATAATCAATGGGATATAAGTGCAGGAACCTCATTTGGAAAAATTTTCGGGTCTAGTTTTGATAACACTTCGCCAAAAGATTGGATTTTAGGTTCTCAATTAAGTAACACTACTAATTCGCTTTGGTTTAGTTATCCAGCTGCTTGGGGCGGAGCATCTAATCAAAGTGATAACTATACTAATTGTTGGATAGGTTGGGCAATAACTATTTATAACGGGGTTGCTTCAAAAGGTTACTCTCAGAATTATTTAACTAATTTAAATTTATCAGGCGCACACGTTCATTATGATGGTAAATTTAATAATAGCTTGGCTATAAATTCTACCTTACATCCTAATGCCCCTAGTTCTTGGTCTACGGCTCAAGATGCTGCAGATTATTTAGTCAATACTCAAGGATGGACAGTTAATACAGGATTTTTTTAAAATACTAATATGGCATTACAGATAAACAACTTAACAGGTGAGATAGATGTATCGGCTTCAGCTCCAGGTAAATATATTATAACTAGAACTGTTACTAATAGTAATGGTAGCTTATCTTCTACTGCAAATGACACTGTTACTATTGACCCCGCTGACAATGCTGCATTTAGTTATTCAGGTAGTCCATTTGACATTGCTGACGCAAGTAATCCAACACCAACTGTAACTGGACTATCAGGTGGTACATTTATATCTAATAGAAATGGTTTCACTTTTGATGCTACTAGCTCCCACAATGGAGACTATATAGATGCCAATATCAACCCATCTACATTAGTAGGTAATTCAAATGCTTATACTGTATCTGCTTGGGTTTATCCTACGGGCAATGGTTATCATAATCAATATAGACAGGAAATATTAGGGGCAATGGGTTGGTACACTGGTAGGTTTAATTTCTATTTAAAATCCCCAGGAGGGTCAGGAAATGTTCTTGCACCTGGTTATGAATATGGAAACGCCGCAAATGGTAACATATATAACAATGTAAGTGGTACTACCATCTTAGACAACAACGTTACTATACCTAAAAACCAATGGTCACATATAGCTTGGACGTTTGATGGTAATACAACTCATACTATATATATAAATGGATCTCCAGCTGTTGAAATAACCAATGGAAGTGCACAAAGTTTAATTAGCAATGTAGATATATATATTGGATCTCAAAATTTTAATAACACAACCTTATATAATGCTTTTGTTGGTCAAATTTCTAATATAGCTATTTGGAACAGTGATCAATCTGTTAATATGCCAAATATATATAATAACGGATCCCCTCAAACTTCTTTTACTTCAACACCTGTATTATGGTATAAAACAGATAACTCATCAACGTTTACATCAAATACTTGGACTATACCAAATGCAGCAAATCCAGGAACTTATAACGGTACTAGCGACAATCTTCCTTTATCTGCTCTTAGCACTATAGATGTTAACTCTACAACTGGATTAATATCTTTATCTACATCTACAGTAGGTACATATCCTATAGTTTATGATACTACAGGCGCAACTGGAAGTATATGCCCAGCTACTGATACACAAAGTGTTCAATTAGTTAATACTAATTTTGATTATCCAAGTAGTGTTTGTAATGCTGCTGAATCACCTGATGTTGTACCAACCAACTTCATACAGCAAACAGGTGGGCAATTTACAATATCGCCTAGCTCTGGTATGACAATTAACGCTACTAATGGTACTATATCTACTGCGGGATCTACAGCTGCAACTTACGCTATAACATACACAATAGGTAGTAATTCAACTACTAAAAACGTTACATCTACAAACATATTAATACCAACGACAGTTTCTAATTTACAAACTTTAACTCTTAACGCGACTAACAACTACATTGACGCTGGAAACGATAGTAGTATACAAATATTTACTGGATCTCACTCTTATTCTTTTTGGGTTAAAAAACCTGTAGTATCTGAAGCGTATATAGTTGGTTATGGAATAGATTCAGTTGTCATATTTAACGGTGATGGAAGAATAAGGTTTTATACAGGTGGTTTAGCAACTGCTGATCTATACTCTACAAACTCATTAAGCGCTAATACTTGGCATCACGTTGTTTGTACTTATGACACTAATGGAGATAAAAAAATATACATTGACGGCGTTGAGGAAAATGATATTTCTACATCAGGCAGTATATCAACAAATGGATTAAGACTAACAATAGGCGCTAAATACGTTGGTAGTTACAGCCATTTCTTTATTGGTAATATTGACGAAATAGCAATTTGGAATAAGGTTCTTACATCTTGCGATGCCGCGGGTATTTTTGAAGCAAGTGCACATCAGGTTACAGCTGATCTTTCAACTGTGTATCCAAATAATTTAAAATATTATAATCGAATGGGGGACTAATTATGTCAGATAAATTTGTACAAGGTAACTGGTTATTACCAAACGAAATAAATGCTAATAAGCAGAGTAAATACAGTTTAGATTTTAATGGAAGTGATTATATTGTCATTGATGATGACCCTCTAAAAAATGGAGCTACAAACTTCACTTTGTCAGCTTGGGTTAAAGCAGATGGAACAGTAGGTAGTGTTGACAGGTCTTTTTTACAGAACTGGAATGGTGGTTCGGCCCCGGTTACTTTTTTAATAAGATATAAAGATGATGGTAATTTTCAATTGTATTTAAATGGTGCTGTTAAAAGAATAGATGTAGCATTGTCTTCGCTTGGTTTAGTTAATAATAATTGGAATCATATAGTATTAGTAAATGAATATGATAATAGTAAAATAAAAGTTTATGTAAATGGGACTTTAAAACATACTGAAACAAGTGTTCAAGTTGCATACCCTTCTAATTCTACTCCTTTAGGTATTGGAGGTAATTACAATTATTGGGACGGACAAATAGACGAAGTAAGTGTTTTTGCAAGAGATTTATCTTTTGGAGAGGTTAATAGTTTATGGAACTCAGGCACTCCAGGTAATCCATTTGATCTATCAGGTGACCCTGTTGCTTATTACAAATTAGGTGAAACAGCTATTTTTCAAAACACTGGTAATGAAGGAAATATTTTTCAAATACCTAATCATGCTCAAACACAGCTTGCTTGGCAAGGATTACCTAAGTTAGCTTGGGATGGTGGAAAAGGAGGTAACGGCCAAAACTTAGGCACTGTTCATACAATATCTTTCTGGATAAATAATAATTTTCAAAGCAATTCTTCTTATAAAACAGCATCTTGGTTTGCTTTTAGAAGATATACCGGAAGTGTACAAACCTCTGGCTCAGGTAGCATTCAAGATAGAGGTATAATATACGGTAATAACTGGTCTAATACTAACAACAACATGCCTGCAAGTGGTAACTATATTACTTATAGAACCGGTAGTAATAGTAGTACTGATAACATGCAGTTTCCTTTAGGATCAATTGATCTTTTAAATAATGAATCTTATAACATAATATTCGTTAGAGATGGTGGTTCTGTAAAATGCTTTATAAACGGCCAAGAAATTGAAAATCCAGTAGGATCTATAAACGCTAGCTTTGAGTTGCTTTACAACTATATAAGCAACACGAGTTTCTATGGTATACAGCTTGGTTGGGAAGGTGTAATGACAAATTTAGCTATTTGGAAATCAGACAAAGAATCTGAAGTTGCAAATATATATAATAATGGTGAGCCACAACCAGATTATATATCTACTCCGGATATATGGTATAAATTTGATAACACCACTACCTCATACCCATCACAATACAAGAGATCTATAAATAGCTCCCTATCTTCAGAGTCTTATGTTAAGAGTTACCTACAACAACCTTATTATAATGGAGCTGGTGGAACAGCATATCATACATATTCTATACTAGATTCTGATTTAAACTTAGGCACTAGCTATAGTTTTTCTTTTTGGATGGGTTTTAGAACTGATAGAGAAAACTTTTTTGGGTATTATAATAAACAAAATGTTTATTATTTAGGCACTACACCGGGTAATAGTAATACTAGTGGTATTTTAGAGCAAGATGCCTTTAGTCAATCTGGTAATTCTGGTGGTGGAGTTTATGGATTGAAATTTACTCTCTATGACTCTAACGGTAACACTACTGGACACATGAACTTTCTTAATAGTGGTACTCCATCTTGGAATGACGCTTATGACGGTGAATTGCATAATTATATCTTTGTTAAAGATGGTCAAACAGTTAGTTTTTATTTTGACAACCAACTTGTCGCTCAGAACTCTATGCCTGGTGAATTATCCAACACTATCTTGCATAATATAAATGGTACTAACGGTGGTAATACTCTAGCTAGAACCAACATGACTACTTCAGCTGATTGGGGGTTTTTCGCTAATAAAGTTTTAACTGCTTCTGAAATATCTACTATATATAACAATGGTGAGCCAGGTGACATATCTTCCACTTCCCCTACAATATGGTATAGTTATGATAACATTGATGTAGTAAGTGAAAAATTAATAGATAAAGGATCTGAAGGAACTAATGCGTCTATACTTAAAAGATCTGGCGTTACTATGGGTCTCGGAGGTGTTGTTAATGGTAGTAATATTAAATATAGAGATGGGATTCAATCTACAGGCAACGCTAGTTTAACGTCTACAGATTTAGGCTTATACAGCCCACTTTATTCTCAGTTTAGTACATTTTTTCCAGGTGGATCTTATATAGAAACCGGTTTTAAAATACCTAGCTCTTATACTAAGTACAGTTATTCTTTATGGTTTAAAACAACAAACACTTCAACAGGTTATGCTGCGCTTGTAGGATCCACAACATCTGGTAATAATGTTGATTGCAGAGGCGTTTTGTATCTTCATAATACTAACCTTGGTGTTTTAACAGGTGATGGTACAGTTGATTTTTTGGGGACTTTTGACGTGTCATCTTTATTGTTAGATAGTAATTGGCATCATATAGCCGCTACATTTATAGAAGGGGAAATAAAAGTGTTTATAGATGGTTCATTAGAGCAAACTTTTACGTCTAGCAATATAAAAATAGCTGAAAGTACAACTAATTCATTTATAGGATCTATGGGTTTATTCTGGAAACTTACAAATTCATTTATTAATGAGGTTGCGATTTTTGATAGACAGTTATCGAATAATGAAATAACAAGTATTTATAATAATGGAAAACCAACTTCACTAGCTAGTCACTCCCCAGATCAATGGTGGAGATTAGGTGACACTGGATATGCCACAACAACATCTCCAACAAGTACATTGACTTATCCAAATGAAATAAGTGGTAAATCAGATGGTATTACTAACGCTTCAATGCAGCCTTCAATCAACGCTGATGCTCCTAAAGTTGTAGCTCCTGGGTACAGCTCAGGTTTAGTGCAACTAGATAAAAAAGGTGATGCACCTAATTCAACTGGTAATTCTATAAGTTACAATATATTAAAAACAAATCAAAGTGTTTATACACCTAAATATGTAAGTCAATACACTGTAGATAATAATTACAGTATGGCATTTGATGGAACTGGGTATATATCGCTAGGCTCTTCTATAAATATTGGTAAGGAAAATACTATAGCTTTTTGGATGTATAAGACTGGTACTCACACTGTAATAACTGGTGAAGATAGCAATGGTAACGATTATAATATTTATATTAGTAGCACTCAAGGAACTTATTATAGAGTAGGTGGTGCAGCGTTTTGGAACTACAATATATCTAACGACACTTGGAAGCATATTGCTATCACTAGGAATCAAACTGCTTTAAAATTATATGTAGATGGAGATTTTATTGGACTAAACAGTGGTGGTAGCATTACTAATTCCCTTGATACTAAGTTTGATACAATAGGTGATAAATCAAATGGAAGTCACGATGGTGGACCTGCGCCTTTTATGGGTAAGCTAGATGAATTTGCAGCGTGGGACAAGGAATTAACAGCTGATCAAATTAAGTTTGATATTTACAAAGCTTCAACAACAGCTAATAAATCAGCTGATTTTATTAATAATCCAAATCTACCTAATCCGGTGGTTTGGTATAGAATGGGAGATTAATCATGAGTACAGAGTTTTATAATTCACAGTGGCAGATGCCAAATGAGGCTAATCAGAGTAAGAGTACTAATTATAGTTTAAATTTAAGAAATTCTAGGTATGTTGATTGTGGAACTGATTTATGGGACCAGCTAAAAACAGGTAACGCTATTTCAGTTTCTTTCTGGCATAAATCCGATGGAGGGGGTGATGTGTTTCCTTTTAATTTTCAACCTGCTTTTTCAGGTAGCTCAATCCAATATAGATTCACAATGAATTGGTCTGGTGGAGGTGGAACCGCTGCTAATAATTGGTATCTTAGAGGGACAGGTATAGGGAATCAAGTAATAGCTGTTCAAAACAAACTCCCAGCTAGCGGATGGAATCATTATACTCTTTCTTTAGAACTTGGATCTGATACTTCTAAACAAGTGTTTTATCTAAATGGTCAGCAAATAGGAACAACTACAACTGCTGTAACTTCTGTTGATCAAGGGACTAATCATTTGTATTTAAGTCAATATTATGCTTCTACTTACACAGGTTGTACCGGCACATATTCAAGTATTGCTTTTTTCGACTACCCACTTTCTCAAAGCCAAGTAACAACACTTTGGAGCGGTGGAACAGAAGCTTCAAACCCTATGTCTTTATCTCCTACTCCTAAAGCATACTACCCACTTTCTGAGTCTGTTTGGGACGGTTCAAATTACATAATAGCTAACAATGCTGTTGAAGATTATGTTTTTGATTTTGCGTCTAGTGATTCTATAGATATAGTTAATAGCTCAACAGCTCCTACATCTTTACAAAGTTTAGGTAATTCTAATAGTTATTCTATTTCATCTTGGATTAATACTACTACAACAGATACTTATTCTGCTTTATGGTTTGCTGGAAAAACTATATTAGAAATGAGAAATGAAGGCACTACTGGAATACACGTGCCATTTAATTTAAGTGTAAGTAGTGGAAAACTGTTTTTTGGTAGAAGCTCTAACTATACAACTTCATCTGAAAATTATTCATCAACAACAGATGTAAATACTGGTTCTTGGGTGCATTGCATTGCTACTGTTGATAATAACACATTAAAATTTTACATTAATGGTTCTTTAGATAGCACACATACTTTTACAACTGCTACTGGAGATTGCTCTGTAGGAAGTAACACATCAAACTTTTTTATAGGTTCAAGGTCTACAGATGGTGGTGGTAATGATGCGTATTTTGATGGCTCTCTTTCAAACACGCAAATATTTAACACGGCTTTATCAGGACCAGAAGTAGAAACTCTTTATAACAATGGTTCACCAATACGAACTTTAGCTAATATACCTAAAAGCTCTAATCTAAAAGCTTGGTATAAACTCGATGCAAGTGAGATTTATAATAGTTCAATTACAGATTGGGAAATTAACAATGCCTTAAGTACTTATACTAGTTCTTTATTTGTTGATAACTCCATCTCTAGTCCTAGTTATATAAAAATCAACAACTTAAACTCTACTAGTGGACTAAGCGAGTATTCTTTTTCTGCTTGGGTTGATTTGAAAAGTGTAAACACAGCTTATGGTGGTTTAATAAACGGGCAATATACTTCTAATTGGGCTTTTCTTGCTAATGGTTCTAGTGGTGGTAGCTCTTGGAGATGGGATTTAAGAACAAGTAGCGGCACTACTCAAGCGAGTGTAACTGCACCACTTTTAAATCAAGGTTGGTGTCATATAGCGGGTACTTACGACGGTGCAGATATGAAATTTTACAAAAATGGTGAAGAAGTTTTCACTGGGGCCAAAACTGGAACAATGCAAACTGGCTCTTTTGAAGTTGATTTAGGTTTTTTATATGCCACAAATGATGTTAATTCTGGATATTCAAATTTTTCAATATGGAATAAAGGTCTTACAGCTAGCGAAGTGAATGAATTATACAACTCTGGCAATCCAGGTGATTTATTATCACATAGTGCGACGTCAAACTTGTTAAACTGGTGGAAGCTGAACAACTTAACAGATGGGTTAAATGATTTAAAAGGGAGCTTCAATGCTGTAGTAGTAAGCGACGTTTCTGATAAACCAGGTTCGGTATCTACACTAAACGGAGAAAGCACAGGAATGTCTCAATTAAACCTTGTTCAAAGTGACTTACAAACAGTTGCACCTTATAGTAAATACGCCATGAGTTTTGATGGAAACGGTTATATAGATAGTGGTAGTGTTGGAAATTTTACGTCTTCTTTTACTGCTTCCTGTTGGATAAACAATTGGCCATCGAGCGGTCAAGAAGCAGTTTTAGGAAACACAAATGGGCAAAACCGAGGTTGGATATTATTAGCCCCACACGCTACAAATTCTAATGCTTTCAAAGCGTATATAAATACCACAGCTGGTTGGTATTCGTCAGAGAACTTAAACGGGTTTTCTGATAATACTAAATGGGTAAACCTTGTTGTTGTTTACGATTCTATAAATAATACTTTAATGTTATACTCAAACACTTCAGAAGGAGTTACAGCAACTCAACCAACAGGTACTTTAAAAACAGGAGCTGATCCTCTTAGAATTGCCTCTGAAGCTGGAAATAACAATTTTAATGGAAATATATCTAATGTAGCTATTTGGAACACTGCTTTGACAGCTTCTGAAGTAAGAGAAATTTATAACGAAGGTCTTCCTAGCAATTTACATAACTTTTCTGGTGCAGCTCCTGTAGCGTGGTGGAAGTTAGGTGAAGGAGTGTCATATGATAGTACAAATCTTCACGTTAGAGATTATATAGGAAGCAATCATGGAGTCTCCAGCTCAAGCATGGATCAATCAGACATAGTTAACGGAGTTGGAACTTCTAATAATGGAACTGGAAATGGTTTTAACGCACCTAGCTCTACTATAACCAACATATTTAGCGGACCTTACTCTGATAAAAATGCCGTAAGTGTTGACATGCAGTCAGCTAAAACTAATAGCGGTATAGACACAAGTACACCTCAAGCGACGTAAAAACAACTTAAAACAAGTAAATATATAAGTATCAAGTACAAACAATTAAATTAAATCAAATGAAAATTAAAGAAGAAGAATTATTATTAATTCAAGAGCAACAAAAACAGCTTAACGAACTTGTCCATAACATCGGGCTATTAGAAAGCCAAAAGCATGGATTACTTCATGAAATAGCTGGAGCTAATAAAGAAATAGAAGATTACAAAGAGGTTTTAGAAGCTGAGTATGGTGCTATCAACATCAATGTTGAAGATGGTACTTATACTAAGATAGAAGAAGATGTCGAAAGTAATAAGGAAGATTAGTATAGGTTCTGACTACAAGAATGATGCCATGCATTATTCAACTGGTCAGGAAGTATACGGTGGACACACCATTAGTGATATTCTTTTTGAAGATCAAGATCATTCATATAATATTTTTATAACTAAAAATAATGAAGTCTTACCTTGGAAAAAGTTTAACGCTAATATGGCAATATCTGTAGAGTACGATTTAAAGTACTAGTGAAGAGTTTATATAGATTTATTGTTAAACCATTAAATGAAAGGTATGACAATGTTAAAACAGTCGATGATAAAACTCTTATCATTAATACAGGTATTGAAAACCATAGGTTTGTTAGTAAGAAAGCTGCTGTTGTATCTACTCCAGCGGCTTACACCTCAAAGATAAAAGTAGGTGATGAGCTTTATGTGCATCACAATATATTTAGAAGATGGTACAATATGAAAGGTGAAGAAAAAAACTCTTCAACCTTTTTTAAAGATGACTTATATTTTGTTTCACCAGAACAAATATATATGTATAATCTTAAACCACATTTAGATTATTGTTTTGTAAAACCACTTAAAAACCAAAACTTATTAGAGAACAGG
>Ga0206682_10003047_pt1 | contig 14663 bp, 9 predicted proteins | sample M240m12015metaG_FD_155444 | JGI IMG/M metagenome (GOLD analysis project Ga0206682, IMG submission 155444) | Ammonia-oxidizing marine archaeal communities from Monterey Bay, California, United States - M2 40m 12015 | ecosystem: Environmental > Aquatic > Marine > Intertidal zone | place: USA... | reverse complement strand
ATATTTAATGAGTAAAAAGAATCCTTCAAATTTAATTAAATCATCTATCATATCAGGTTGTGAGTGGTTTTATAATAATAAAATTTCAGATTATACTCAACGCCAAACTAATAATAATATTTATATAATAAATGATAAAGATAATGTTAAAAGAAATTTGTATAGTAGATACTATACAATAGATAAAGATAGCGAACCAATTTTTTTTGATCGTGATGAAAATACATATAGTTTAAGTACATTTAATGATATGCCTACAACAATGAGAAATGGATACACTTGGTTAGGAACATGGGGCGATTATTTATTAAAATCTTTTGAAAAATGGAAAATAATTAATTTAATTGATTATGATAAATTAAAAGTGATAAATTAAAGGATGATTAAGATTAAATATAAAAAAAACATAATAATTAATGAGTTACTTAATTAATTATTTTTGTTATTAAATATAAATAAATAAATATTTATATATATATATATAATATATAAATGAATATATTAGTTAATGAATTTCATATTAATAATGATAATTATTTAATAGAACATAATGATAATAATGTTTTTCTTAAAAAAAAAAATAATATAAGATCTGAAATCATGCATAGTTTTGGTATATTTCCAAAAATTAATCCATTTTTATGTAAAAATAAATTTGAAGCAACATTAGAATTTAATTATGAATTTTCTGATAATTGTAATATTAAAATATATAATGGAAAAAAATGGATACATTTTGATAATAATAGAAAAGGTAAAATTAATGAGACTATAATACTCGAGGGAGGTATATTTACAAATTTCACATCAAAATGGAGAATAGGATTTACAAATAATATTGATAAAATAAATTTAACCAATATTAAATTAACTGTTGATTTTCCAGATAAACCTAATTTATTATTAATTGGCTCTAGTGTTTGGAAGATTTTAGATTTAAACACTATTAGTGATTTTAATACATTAAATTGCTATTATTTTGACAAATTTTTAAGAAAAAAATACAATATTATTCATTGTTCAATTGAAGAATTATTAAAAAATATGTATTATTTAAATTTTGATATAGAATGTAGTATAATTACTACATTAGAAGGACTATGTAAATCTGGTTGTTTAAAATGGGAAAAAAGAATATATCTAAAAAATAAATTATGGACTGATGAATTATTTAATTATTTTTTTTCTAGAGTAAAAAAAATATTAATATCAACTGATTGGGTTAATGATGATTATATTATGGATAATTCTACTTTTAATAAATTTTGTTATTTTATAGTAGGCCAAGACCTGGTAACAGATAAATATAAAGAAAAAGTTTGCCTAGTTTATTGGGCGGCTGATGATGAAATTTTTTATCCAAAAAAAGATAAAGAAAAATTCGTAATTTTAATAGATGATTGTGATTATGGTGAAGAAAATTATAAAGAAGGAAGAAAAAGAAAAAATTATGAAATATTAGATTATTGTATTGATATAATGAATAAAAATGAATTCGTTCATGTGTATCGTTTTGGATATTGTGATAAAGGTCGAAATTTTATCGATAAATATAAAAATAAATATAGTAGATACAAAGTTATTGATAAAAAAATTCCTATAACAAAAAAAACAGAATATCATAATATTGCAAATGTTTTTTGGGCTACACATAAAGAATCTTTAGGCATTTGTAATATAGAATCATCTATGAGTGGTGCTTTATTAGTTCATCCAAAAGGTTTTATTAGAAAACATTTAACTAAATATTTAAACCATATTGATTATGATAATATAAACGAAATAACAATAGAAAAGTTAATGGAATCAGATAAACCACTTGAACAAAGAGAAAAAGCGTTAGAGTTTACATGGGAGAAAAAATGTGAAAAAATTTTAAAATTTTTACAGTAATATTATATTATACATATATAATATAATAAATGAAGGTTTACATGGGATTTTCGGTTGATATGGATAGGGCTTATCATAGTTGTAATAATAATGGACAATTTATACCAAATACTCATCCTGGGTATAAAAAAAATTTAGAACTTAAGGAAAATTTTATCTATTATACGAATAAATTATTGGATTATTTTGAAAAAAATAATTATAATCAATCCGTAACTTGGTTTGTAAATGAAGCCACATATAAAATTTCATCTTTTCATAAAGATATTTTAAAAAGATGTTCTGAATCTGGGGAATTAGGGCTTCATACACATTTTAATTGTAAAATATTCAATGCAGATCCATATACTATGTCTAAAAATCGCAATGATTGGGAAAAAAATGGTATCAAAGACGCAAATATGAATATAAATACATTTTTAGATTATAATAATTTTATTTTCAAAGCCGGAAATCATATACGTAATAATGAATTATTTGATGCACTATCAGATAATCTATTTTCAATAGATACAACTCATTCAATAGATGATGGTTTTTGGATTTGTAATAAATGTAATGGATCTTACGTTACTCGAAAAAGAAGAAGAGGAAGATGCAGAAAAACATGCCCTGACCCAGGACCAAACGATGGATTAACATTATTCAATGATACTAATATCTTATTAGGAAGCGAACCATATTTTATAAAATGTGATAATAATGGTATTATTTTAGAAATTCCTGAAATCCGTTCGCAGTCTGCGATTGAACACGTAAAAAAATGCAAAATAAATAATAATTTATGCTTTATAAAACTTCAAATTCACCACTGGCAATATGATAAATTAATACCTCGGTTTGATGAATTAATTAAAACACTAAAAAAAGAATATTATGTAGAATTTATAGATTTAAAACAAATGCAAAAATTGTTTTTTGAAAAAAAGTATAAACTGTTAGAAAAAAAAGTAAAAAAAGAAATTAGAGAAAAACTTCCTAATGATACTTATTATATTAGTTTAAGACAATGTATAGCACGAGAATTTTTTGAATTATCGTTATGGTTGTTTAATAATTATGATAAACGATCAAAAATAATTGAATTATTCGCAGGAATTGGACAATGTTCTTTATTTTTACATGAATTGGAATTTAATAATTTAACAATTTGTGATTTTGATCGTAAACGGGGTAATTTTTATAAAGAAATTGATAATTATAAAAATATAATTCCATTAGTTTCTGATTTTTATGATGTAAATTTAAACAAATATGATATATGTTTTTTTGGTAATAGTATTAATTCAAGTTTATGTGATAAATTAGATATACAAGTAGAAAAATATCAACACTTTATTGATAAAGATAAATTATTAATAATACATAGTAAATATGGAAGCGGTATAAAGGAATTTAATTATTTATTAGATAATTTGAAAAATTATTCAATTATAAAACAAATAGGAAATTATTTTGCTATAAAGAAAATAAATAATGATTTTAAAATTATTCCATTTTCAAAACAATTTAAATTATATAAAACCATAGGATTTTCAAATATTATAGATAAAGTTATATGTGATAAAGAACAACAACTAATAAAATTAAAGTTTAAAGAAAATATACAAAAAAGTGCTGGTATTTTTTTCCCATTACATTATAGTTATTCTAATTTAAAAGAACAAATATATAAATGTAAATTATCATTTGACGTAAAAATAGATAATGAGAATAATGAAAGTAAAATTAAAATTTATACTGGAATAAAATGGACTACAATTGAAAAAGAATTAACTAATACTTTTCAAACTATAGAATTTGAAGATGATTTCAATTTTTTTAAAGCGTCAACATACAGAATAGGATTTGTAAATATTGAAAATAATTGTATTTATTTTAAAAATATTTGTTTATATATATATATATGAAAATAAAAGAGCAAAATATAACAAACAAAGTTGAAAATATAATTACTAATAATAGTTTTGTTATGTTTAGATCAATAAGAAAACATGTAAATGAAAATATAGATAATTATTTTATTCAAAAAAATTCTATGTTATCATATAATAATTATAATGATATATACACTGATTTATTTATTGGATTAAATAAATTCACAGATAATTTACATATTATTATACATAGTAATAAAGATGATATAGAATATAATTATTTAGACAATAATTATACTAATAAAATTACTAAAATTTATACAAATAACAAAAAATATATTTATTGGTATAATTTAAGATTTAATCAATTAAAAAAAACAAAGGGGAAAATAATGTTTTTAAGAGGAGATTATAATTATTCTGTAGATATTGTTAGAAATTATGAAATTGTTATTTTTTATGCAGCAGGTAAACTATATAAGAGTGCTAGAGAATGGGATAAATATATTAATATTTATTTATTTGATGATAAAGATAGTGATTCATATATTAATGGTTGCAAAAGATTTATTAATTCAAACAAAGTTCAATTTTTAAAACATTGTTCAACGAAATTAATACATAAGGATGGTAAAACAGAACCTATTATTTACTTAGGAATACAACGAACTATTGATTTATTAATAGTTGCAAAAACTAGTAGTATTCAAAATAATTATGTTATGATACATGATTTGATAAAATACATTAATAATTTAAATATAGATTTAAATATTGTATGTTGCGGATTTAAAAAGAAAAAAGATATTAAATATTTGAAATCTATTTCAAATAAAATAAATATTCAAATCAAGGGAAAAGTATCGATAAAAGAAATAAATATTTTATATAATAAAACAAAAAATTTATTTGTACCTACAATTTGTGATGGTAATCCTAGAATAATATCGGAAGCCCAATATTGCGGAGTTAATGTAATTGTATCAAGTAAATTAGATTCAGGAAAAACACAAACAAGATTTTGTAATGGTTATGTCGTAAATTATGATGAATATATGAATAAAAACATAATTGACATTTTACAAAAAAAACATGACCATAAAAAAATTTATGAAAAATCAAAAAGAATATTTGAAATTAATATTAAAAATATATCAGATGCAATTAATAATACATATAATGATGACAAATTTTATAAAAATTGTAACGATATTTTTAAAAGTGTTTATAAAGAATATAAAATATCAGACATATTTGATGATTATTTCTTAATAAATAATAATAATAATGATGTTAAAATAGAAGAAATATATGATAATTATAAAATTTTAAAACTTTTTTTTAAAACAAATAATATAGATACGGTAGGATTATATTTTAGTTTTTCTGTGAATTTTTTATCTAAATTTGAAAGTTGGTTAAATTGCTATGATAATTATAAAAAAAATTTACCTATCCAAAAATATAAATTTTCATTTAACGCTAGAATAAATAAAAAAGACAAAGAGTTTAGATTCAAAATATATACAGGAATTAAATATATTGTTTTAGACAAGGAAGTTACAGAAGAATATCAGAAGTTTGTCTTAAAAGAAGAGTTTAATTTTAACACTTCATCAACTTATAGGATCGGTTTTGTTAATCCTAAAAAAGATATCGAGTTATTTATTAATAATCCATTTATTGAATTAATTTAAATTAAATATATAATTTCTGTGATAAATAATATATTTAATAATTATATTTAGTATGACGAATATCTTGGCGTTTGGTTCTTGTCGTTTCGATTGAAGAATTATTATGTTAAATATCAACTATCAAATCTTTTCTACCTCCTTTTGGTATACCAACAGGTGTTTCATCTCTTTTTATATGATATTTATCTTTTTTTTTAAAATTATCTTTTTTTCCAGAAAATCCGCAATTAAAACCTATTTTTTTATTTAATTCAAAAGGATAATTATGAGTAACCAAATAATTATGTATAACTGATTTATAATTTGAATTTTTTAAAGAATTATCTAACCACAAAAATTCCTGTACAACATTTTTATCTAAAAATGGATACCTACCTTCAATTCCCCATACACCAGAAACTATTTCTTCTTTCATTAAATAAGATCGCTGTGTATTTCCAAAAAAGTTTTTCCAAGGAAATACCGTTGATAAATCTTTAGGAAAATAACCACCTATAGTACTATGACCATAATGTTTTACTTTATTGAAACCATAATCGCTTATTACTTCATCAGCACCACTCCCAGACAAATATATTAATTCTCCTTGGGGTTTTGATAAAGAACATATATAAGACATGCCAATTGCTCCATTATCATCTAGTACATTTTGGCTAGTTTTTCTATAAATAAGTTGTTTTAATAGTCTTTCATTTGCTTTACATAGAGTTAAATATTTATCCTCTATTTTATTTTTAATTGATGAAAGATCGTGTTTTTCATTCAAATATCTATTGGTACTACCATTTATTTTACGATTTTTATATTTTAATTTAAATTTTTTATGATTATCACGAGATTTGGTATATAAAGGTAAAATTTTCTCTATTTTTTTTTCAATCTCTTTTATTCTATAATTCTCACCATTATCAATATTTAAATAATATTTTTCTCCTGATTCTTTTAAAATTTTATTATTGTTTAAAAACTCTTCTTGATCTATATCAATAATTTCTCCTTTTTTAAGTTTACTATGTCGTTCATTTATTAACTCTAAATCTTCAGACCCTAAAATTGTGTATGCTTTATAATCAATATTTAATTTATTTAAAACGCAAGATATTAATCCACTATCATATCCTCCACTTAAACCTATAAATATTTTATGTTTTATTCCACAAGTTCTTTTAATTATAGCATTCTCAAATGCACTATTCCAATCATCAAATGTTGTTTTATGTTGATTTAAATCAAAATCGTATACTGTTTGTTTTAATAATATTTTTCTGGTTGATAGTTTCATTTTAATTGTTGTATTTGCTTCAACTTGATTTATATTTTTAAATCCTAACTCTTTAAGCGAAGATTCATAACTGCATAATCCTATATCATTATTATCTTGTGCAAACCAAAGTGGTTTTATTGAGAAAATATCAGTTGAATAATATAATAAATCTTTAGAGAAATCTACTAGTAATATAGAAAATTCCCCATCTAAATATTTCACAAAATCATCTCCATATTTTTTATAACTTTCAATAATACACTCCCCGTCTGAATTAAAATCACCAAACTCTTTATAATTATATATTTCTCCATTAAACATAACTACTATAGAATTATCATTATAAGTAAAAGGTTGTATCGTGTAATCTTTTCCTGTCATAGAAAGTAAAACATGAACAAAATTATAATTATTAATTATTTTATGTTCTGTATGATCAGGACCACGTTTCTTTAAATATTTAATTGCTTTTATCAAATCTAATATAATTTTAGAACTAAACAAAATACCACACATTTATATATAACACATAATATTTATTATGCATAAAATATTATGTTAAAAATTTTATATTTTTAAAATATATTTCTTGATTTTCTAACATGGAAGTTGTAGATAGTCTCCACTTACTAATAGATTTAAAATCAAAAGTATCATTAATACTAAACTTATTATAGTTTGTATTTAATTTAGTATTGAGTGTTATCCACTTAATTCCTGTGTAGACTTTAACATTTACATCTTCTTGTTCTAGTTTTTTTAATTTACATTCAAATTCTAAAGTAACATTAGGATTATCAATATAGTACATCGTTGTAAAATGCACACCATAACTTTTTGAAGGTTTGTCTATAATAGAAATCTTTACTTCTTCATCTATAATATTAACATTAATACTATTTTTGCAGTATACGGTCATAAAAGTTTCACCAACTATCATATTTACACACTTAGAGGTATCTTTATACCCTATAGTGTTAATTATTTCAATTATTTTATCAGCCATTTTTTCTTGTGTATTAGTATAAGTATTACCATACATAGGATGATTATCAAAATATTTGTAAGATTTTTTATAATCAATATTTAAAAAATTTTTAATAATACTATCAGTATTTTTAACTAAATCTTCCAAATAAACTTTATCTCCATAAAATAAATCACCAACACAAAACAAATCATCCTCTTTAACATCAATGTTTTTCTCTTTTATAACTTTTTTTCTATAATTTAAGTATTCATCATTACTAAACATATATTTAAACCAATCATATTTTTTACTGCTAATTGCTAAAAATGGTATATTATTTAAATAGTTGTACCAACTGCATGTAGTTGGTGAAAATATTATACCGTAATCCGTATATTCTAATATTTCTTTTTGAAATGAATTATCAAAAAATTTATAATTATTTATTAAATTTTTTATACCAAATTTTTCTTTATCAAGATATATATCATAACCATGTTTAAATTGTGGAAATAATAATTGACCATCATTTTTATCCTTTTCATTAATATAAGTATCTACAATATACATTTTATCATTATCTATAAATATATTAGATGTAGGATGTATTTTAAATACTACATTACAATTATTTTTTTCCATACATAATATTATTTTATTTAACTTCTCAAAAAAAGAATCAAAAAGAATATATCCCTCTGTAAAACATACAATTTTGCCAATTTCACCATGTGGGGTTATTTTGTTATTTAGTGTTTGCCATTTACTTGTCCCCATAAATTCACTATATAATATTTTAGGCCACTCTAAAAAAATAGTAATAAGTTTTTTTCTAGAATCTAAATTATAAATTTTAAAAAAATCATTTCTATTTAAAAATGTATTATCATTTTTAATATCATAATTAAAAACATCTGTATTAAAAGTTATAAAATTATTTCTATAGTTTTGTAATGAAGTTAAAAAATTATCTATTGATTTACACGACCAAAAAGATAGAAAAGAAGAATGTTTTTTATCTATATTTCTATTACCATAATAAATTATATTTTTTTTTTTAATATTATATATTTTTTGTTTATCAAAAGAATAACCTATAGGTAAAACAATTATTAATTTATTATCAGGTATACATAATGTATTACTATTTACTATATGTAATATAGCAGAATCTAAGTAAATTAATATATCATATTTTAATAATAAATGGCAATGGTTAGAATGTATTAATTTTTTATTATTAATATTATAAAATGATTTATTACTATGTAAACATATAAAATCTAACCAGTAGCCTTTTTTAAATAGAAATTTTGTTAATTCAAATATACTTGATTCTGAATTAAATAAAGTATGGTCTTGAGTACAAAATGCAATTTTAGTTTTAAGATTATATACATTTAAATATTTTTCATAAATAATATTGTTTAAATAATTATATATTTCTTCTTTTTTACAGGTTAAAAATAAATTATTTTTAATATAAAAACTAATTTCATCATTGAATAAAGAAAATTCTATTAATGATGTTTTAAGTTTGTTAAGTGTAATAATGTCAAATTTTTCAATATTTAATTTTAAAAAATAAAATATATTTTCTATTGATAATCTTAACTTTTTTGAACTTATAATTTGTTTTACTTTATTTACAATATCTATTATTTCTATTTTATAATCTTTTTTATTAATTAATAACATATCTATAACAAAATTATTTCTAAAAAAAATATGAGTTTTTTCATTATTCGTATAGTATATTATTTGATCCACCCAATTATTTTCATAATTTTTATGTAATATATTACTTTTTTTATAATCAATTAAATATTTACCTAGAATTTTGTGGTTTATTACTTTTCTATATTTTACTAAAAAATTTAAATTTTTTATATCAGACGATGTAATTATTTTTATATTTTTTCCAAAGTTCATATATATAATTATTATTATTTTATTAATTTTCATTTTTATATTGTTCTACCATTTTAGATAACCTTTCATTGTTTATTAAATAATTATTACCACTAGAATAAATAAATTGACTTTTGCAAAATTTATTACCATATTTATTAGTAAATTTTTCAGGTTCACATACATAAACTATTGGTGTTATGACATATTTATCAGTTGTATCTATTGCTAAATGTGATTCATAATCACCTAACATTGATTCGTGTAATTTTTCTCCCGGGCGTATTCCTACTTCTTTTTGTTCTACTCCAGGTGCAATAATATTAGCAAGTTGACAAATACTGTAACTAGGTAATTTAGGTACAAATATTTCTCCTCCTATCATATTTATTGCACAATTTAAAACAAAATTAACAGCCTCATCTAAAATTAATGTAAATCTTGTCATTTTTTTATCTGTTACGGTTATCAGTCCCTCTTCTTTTTGTTTCAAAAACAATGGAACTACAGATCCTCTACTTCCAAAAACATTACCATATCTTAAAACCGAAAATTTTGTTTTATCACCACTCATATGATTTCCAGCAATAATTAGTTTCTCAAGACATAATTTTGTCGCACCATATAAGTTAGCGGGGCTAACACATTTATCAGTACTTAATGCTATAACTCGTTCCACATTATTTTTTATAGCCGCTTTTACAACATTTTCTGTTCCATAAATATTTGTTTTAATTGCTTCATTTGGATTATACTCTATTGCAGGGACTTGTTTTAATGCTGCAGCATGAAAAACAATATCTACTCCAGAAAATGCCTCCATAACTCGTTCTCTATCTCTTACATCACCTATAAAATATCTAAGACAATCATATTTTTTTGGATTAAATTTTTTTTGCATATGATATTGTTTAAATTCATCTCTGGAAAATATTATTAATTTCTTTAAATTAAAATGGTTAAGTAATATTTCTACTAATTTATTTCCAAATGAACCAGTACCGCCAGTAATAATAATTGATTTGCCATTTACAAGGTTGGAAGTGTTTTCTAAATCTAAATTATATAAAAGTTCCATATATATATATATATAATATATATATAAATATATTTAGTATATTATTAATATTTTCAAATTACCATAACGACGGATTTAATAATATTGTAGGTACATTTTTAAATATTGTTCTAACTGTTTTAAATTCATTATTAGTAAGTTTTCTAACTTTAAATAATTTAAATATTTAAAACAAATATATAGAACAATTATAATCTTTGATGTATATTACATCTACTGGTATATAATCTAAAATTAACCCATTACTTTTATCATTACACAAAAAAATTACGGATTTGGTATTTCTTATATTTTCAATATTATTATCTAAAAATGATGTTAATATGTTATTTTCAAATGGATTAAACATATAAATGACTGTTGATTTATTATCAAGTAAGTACGTTGATGCATCTGCAGTAAAAAAATTTATATTTTTATTTTTTATGTTTGATTTTTCAATATTAATTTTACTATCTTGAATTAATTTACTTGAAAAATCAAATCCACTAACAGATTTAAAATTATAATTATCCAAAGTATAAATTGTAGATATACCTTTTCCACATCCAACATCTAAAAAATAATAATTTTCACAATTAATTTTAGAATGTAAGATTAATCTATCAATGTTCAATAACCATACAGTTTGAAAGGCTGCAGCAAATATTTTATTTTTAGAATTAGTTTGAATTTCTTTAACTAAAACATCTGAATAATTAATAATATTTCTGCTATTAATATAACAGTTATTATAATTCAAATTAATTATATATTTATTTTCCAAGGATAAATTGTCTAAACTTTTAAATAATATCTTATAAAATGTCATATATATATATATATATATACGTATTATAGAAAAATTTTTACCATAATGACGGATTTAATAATATTGTAGGTACATTTTTAAATATTGTTCTAACTGTTTTAAATTCATTATTAGTAAGTTTTCTAACTTTAAATAATTTAATATTTTCATTAAGTTGGTCAACAGTATCTACCCCCATCAATAAACCATCAATCCATTCAATAGATTTAACATATGACAAACATAATTCTATTTTATTTTTAAAATCAAATTTTTTAACTATCATATTTAAATTTTCAACATATTTATCAGCGTTAATATTTTCTAATTTTGGCCATTTATCTTTTGAAGATAGTAAAATACCTTGTAAAAATATACTTCTACAGTGAACTATAACATCTGTCCTTTTATTAATTAATTCTAAAAAATCATTACAAAACCATTGTTCATCTAATATATTAATAGGTAACTGAATATGTTGTATATTTTTATCTTTTAATGCTATTATTGCTTCATTTACAGAATAAACACTTACTCCCAATTTTTCTATTTTTTTTTCTTTTTTTTTATCTAAAAGATAATTCCAAACTACCTTATTATTATAATGATGGAATCTATGTAACAGTAGAGTATTAAGTTTGTGAAGTTTTAAATTTTTCAAACTGGTTTTAATACTATTATCAACAAGTTCATGTATTTCTTTTAAATTAGATACATTATCTAAATTTTTTAAGGGATCTAATTTTGTTATAATACTCATTTTACTATATTTTTCTCTAGCAATACCCAGAACAGTTTCACTATCTCCATATGCTCTTGCTGTATCAAAATCTGTAATATCATTCTCTAACGCTGTTTTTATAATTTCTAAAGCCTTTTCTAAACTTGGTTTACCATATTGATTTGTGATACCATAATTAAGTCCTAATTGAGCGGTTCCTAATATAATTTTCATATATAATATATACTTATTTATTATATATAATTAAGCCAAACGAGAAAATCCTGTATGAACAATAGGGCCTAATAAATTTTTTTCTATCTCATTTTTTTGTATTAATTCATAGAGTTCTGAAAATACTTCTTTAATATGTTTAAGATAGTAATCTACATCTTCTTTTTTGTGCGCATAAGACAAATAAAAGGCGTTTTTTGCTAATATATGCCTTTTAAGCATTTTTTGAATATAAAGAGTTTTTATTGCTAATCCGTTATCATAATCAAAAGACCATGCAGAAAAAGCACTAAGACCTGATACCGTAATTTTAACTTTTGTATCAATACCTATTTGTTTTAACTTTTTTTGAAAATATAAGCCTAATTTATTAATATGATCTCCAACATTACATTCTCTATGTTTTTTTATAGTAGCAATGGCTGATGTAAATCCTATGTCTTCTGTAAAAAATGTACTACTAATAAAAGATTCCTGAGCAGCATCCATACATTTCTTTTTTCCTAAAACAGCCCCTATAGGATATCCATTTCCCAATGATTTCCCCAAAATAATCATATCAGGATTAACATTATATACTAAATGGATACCTCCTGTATTAATTCTAAATGCTGCACTTACTTCATCAAAGACTAAAATAATATTATTTTTATTACATAATTCTCTAACTTTCTGTAAAAAATTGTCTTTTGGTGGTTCACTTCTTTGTGGTTCCATTACAACTGTTCCAATATCATGTTTTTTAATTATATCTTCTAACTCTTCTATTTTATTATAATGAAATGGGAATGAAGTATTTTTTAAATTTTTTGGTACACCAATGGCACTTAAGCCTGATAGTAAATGATCTTTTAAATCATCACCATTATTCCAATTAGATGCTAAATACCAATCATGCCATCCGTGATATCCACAAAATGCCACCTTATCTTTTTTAGATGAAGCTCTTGCAATTCTTACGGCCATATTACATGCTTCACCTGATGCTCTAGTATATCGTGCCATATCTGCCCAGGGATGCAGATCAATTAATAGTTTTGTTAACTCTACTTCACTAGGACAATTTAGTGTACACATACTACCCCTATCTACCGCTCTATGAACTTCTTTATTTACATCAGGATCTTTATAACCTAAAATACATGCACCTATCCCCATATAAGAAAAATCTTTCATTTTAATACCATCCAATGTAACTACTTCTATTCCCGAGGCTTTTTGATAATATGCTGGCCAATTGTTAGGTAAAAACATTTCTGGTCTTTTTGACAATAATTGTGTACCTCCAGGTATTATTTTTTTTGCTTCTCTATAAAGTTCTTGTCCCTTTCCATTAAAAACATCTATTTCTGGGTATTTTAATACATCAGGATTATCATTTAAATATTCAAGCACATCATGTATTGAAAAATTATTATTTTTAGTATAAACATTATTAAAAATATTTTGTAAAATTTTATAGTCGTTTTCTGTATCTAGACTTAAATGAATAGCGGTAAGATCTAGATTTTTATATGTTTTTGTTAACGGTATTGAATATTTTTTAGTATTATAATTTTTACTTATGTATGGAGATACATGTTCTTTTTCATAAGGCAAAGTAGCATTATTGTATGCATCTTTTAGACACTTAAATGTAAAAATTTCACAATCAAAACCATCTGGAAATGCTTGATTACCATTATAATATTGCATTTGATAATGTTCTAATTTTAATTTTAAAAAATTACTAATCATTTCATCTATTATATTAGGATCAACCAATGGACAATCACAAGTAACCCTTAAAATAATATCAGTCTTTGAAATAAGGGCTGTTTGATAGTATCTATCTAAAACATTATTTTCACTACCCCTAAAACAAATTATATTTTTTGTTTTACAAAAATCAGAAATTGGATCGTCTTCAGTATTTGTTGTTGTTGCAATTATTATATTATCTATGTTTTTACATCTATTTAATCTTTCAACAACATGTTCTATAACCATTTTATCTAATAATTTTTTCATTACTTTACCGGGTAATCTAGAAGAACCGTATCTAGCCTGAACAATTATAGTAATATTTGTCATATAATTTATATTAATATTTTATCATTTTAAAAAATATTAATTTAATATTTTATCAATAAAAAAATATTCATTTAATATATAATGGATTATAATTATATAAATAAAAAATTTACATCACTAGATAATATAATTTTTGATAATATTAGTAATTTAAA
>Ga0206682_10003046_pt1 | contig 14663 bp, 25 predicted proteins | sample M240m12015metaG_FD_155444 | JGI IMG/M metagenome (GOLD analysis project Ga0206682, IMG submission 155444) | Ammonia-oxidizing marine archaeal communities from Monterey Bay, California, United States - M2 40m 12015 | ecosystem: Environmental > Aquatic > Marine > Intertidal zone | place: USA... | reverse complement strand
CCATAGAACTTACACCATCAGGGTGTCCCAAATTTTTATTGTCTACATATGGTTCACTTTCGTCATTTATTAAACTTGTTTGATGTATTTTTAGATCTTGTAATGAATCAAACTGTCCTGTTACTTCGCCGTGCTGTACACTTACATAATAGTCCTTTCCGCTTTGTGTAAACTTATATGCTTTAAGTCCATGTGCCTTTAAAGGATTACCACTTTTTTTATTATAATTTTCTACTATTTCAAACTGGTCGTCTGATGTACCACTATATCTACTAGCACTTCTACCACCGTGTTGTACAGCGGCTTTAGTTTTTGCACTTGCTTGTGACAAAGCAGTAACTTTATAAGTTTTACCACTAGGCTTATGCTTAACAGTATAGTGTTGGAACGATTCGGTTATAAGGTCTCTTAATTTCATATTACTATTTATCTAGTAAGTTAATAAATTTATCTGCTATTGCTCTTTGATATAAAGGACCACTATGCTTTCCGTCTCTTGCACCGTTTCTGTCTATGCCTTTGCAAGTATCATATTTCAATGTATATAAATCTATTCCTAGATCTTCGCATATAACTTTTAATGTATATTTGTTTCTTAAAGAATTGATTCTAAAATTAAATGTCTCATCCATAGATACATAATGTAGTTTGGCTAGGTCTTCTGGAAAGTGTTGTTCCCTCGGTTGTGTAGCACTTACTGTTAATATTCTATTCTTTGTTGCAACTTCCCATCTAGATTGCGGTGGCCACAATACAAATACTTTAGTTGGCTTTATTTCATGTAACCAACCTTTTGCTAATCGTGTAACTGTATCTGCAGAACCGTGGCCTATTCCTAAATTAAAAATTGGTTTTGCTAGAGTTTCTTCTAATATGTTACTCCATCTTAAATGTTCAGGTGTTCCTACTCCTAATGTATTAGAGCAACCAAATGCTACATAACATTCTTCTTTGTTGTCTTCCCATGACTTCGTTCTAAATCCGTGTTCATTAAATTTATAATTAACTACTAATTCTTTATTAACTATTTCTTCGTTACCAAATATTTTTGCCACAGTACTGTTTTTATAATCTTGATATTTGCTGTACTTATATAGTCGTTCCATGTCGCTCATTAGTATACCCTCATTGCTCAAGTAATTTAATAAATTCATCTGCAATGGCCTTTTGGAATAAGGCACCGTTATGTTTGCCGTCTCTGGCATTGTTTAAATCTGTATGGCGAAAGTCTGCCACCTTTAATGCATAACAGTCTATATTACGTTCTTCACATATTCCTTTTAATGTATAATTATTTCTAATCATATTAATTTCAGAATTAAAATCCTCTCCTAAGTATTGCATAAGATAATCTGCACCAAACTTTTTTGGAGTATTATTACTGTTTACTATTGAACTAACAGTACTTGGCAAATATAATGCTATACGATCTGATTTACCAAGTTCCCATCTATTGTGGTTAGGCCAAAGTACAAATACTTTAGTTGGTTTTATCTCATCTACCCAGCCTAATAATAATCTTGTTACTGTATCAGGTGCTCCACCGCCTATGCCTAAATTATATACTGTGACTCCTGTGTGTTCTTCTACAAGATTACTCCAGCGGTTTTCTTCTGGTGTACCTATACCTAATGTATTTGAACAACCAAGTGCCATGTAACACTCATCTTTATTATCAGTCCAGTCCTTTGTCCTAAATCCGTACTGATTTAATTTGTAGTCTAATTTTATTTCGGGGTTTGCTACTGCTTCATGTCGTCCAAGTTTATGTAAACTGATATATTGTTGTTCGCCTGTAACTAAATGAGAATATTTACTGAATTTATAATAAGGGTGTTGGTCGCTCATGAGTATGCCCTAACACCTAGTCGTCGCCTCGAGCAACTTAGGTTCACCCTAATTTGCGAGTTCTCGTTTAGCCCATGCCTAAACGAACAAGTGTTTGAGTTTAGCATGGATTTCTTATTTGTCAACCTTTGCATATCATTATTTATTATATAGGCACTTAACTATTGACTTAAATAAGTAGATAATGTATAATAAGATAGTATGCGATATAGATATCCAAATTTAAATAAAGACGAAAAAATATTCTGGGAAAAGAATAAAGAGTTTGCATTAGTCTATACTAAAAAACAACTAGCAAATTTGCAGGACATAAACATCGATCAAGTTACAACAAAAGGAACAATGTTATGGTTATACGAATATTGCGGAATACAACCACATGAGTTTTTAATAAAGAAAGTAGATAGTTATGGATATGACCCTACATTAGAAATAAGATTTAATGGTGCAGACATTATGGCAATATATAAGTTAGCAATATGATTGGTAAGCCGCCTAATTTAAAATTATATGTTGATAGTGTTATAAGACAGTCTCCTAATCGCACCACATGGTGTCATTCTCACGATGATATATGGGATAACATAGAGCCCTATAAAGAAAATAGTTATGTTGGGCATATGACATTAAATGAAATCTTTTTGTTCTGCTCTAGAAAAGGAATTAAAAGTAAGCCTTTTAATAAATGGTGGGGTCGTAAAACTTTAAGTCGACATGTAAACAGTTTTTTCAAAAATGAATCTCATGTAGACTTTGATAACTTACCCACACATAATGATAATGGTAGATATATGAAGTTGTCATCAGTTGTTGAGATACTTTATGATTTACCTATTAGAAATCAAATATCTATAATTCAAACAGATAAAGTTTTGGAAGTCCATCCTGGAGGTACACGACTTGCATTAAAAGATTTTTATTTAGATCCTGTTCCTGTGTTTTTATATTCTTATGAGCCTATAGATTTTTTAGAAAAGATTACTAGAGATAATATAGAAATTTTAAATCCTGAAAGTGCTGTGCATGTTTATTCGCAAGAAGAATTATCACAAGATGTAATTACTGTAGAGCCTCCAACAGAGCGATACGGAATTCAGGAGTTTGCAAATTACGGCGGAACTAAATATATAAAAACAGATAATGAGATTACTGTAGATAGTAAGTTAATTTTTTTAAAGAAAGAAGGAGAATGGATTATAAATCCTAATTTTAATGGATGCACTTGAAAAAATAACCGGATTAAATAATGTGGTAGCAATAGCCGGCGACAGTTGGAGTATGGGAGAATGGTTTCCTTTTAAAGATGGCGACTTATATGCAGGATGGGTACCAGCATTATCTCACAGGTCTCCGGAAATTTATTTACATCAAGCATATGATAATTTAAGAATTTATCATTTTGGAAGACAGGGAGATAACAATGCTGTTCAGGCAAATATTTTATTAGAGCAATCAGCAGATTTAGATTTTGCTATAGTATATTGGACTTGCCCAAGTAGGGATCTTTTAATTCCTGAGAATAATCACTATGATCATTTAGATTTACCAACTTTAACTTTAGAGCAATACGAAAAACAATGTTCTGAATTTAGTAAAATTAGATTAGAGACATTACAAAAATGTGATGTGCCTATATTATTAGTTGGTGGCCACGTTAGTTTACCTGATGTATCTGAATACAGTAATTTAATTCCTGTTGTAGATCGTATGACTAACTTGGTTGACGAGCCCTTTTGGGACGACTTGACAAAGAAACCTAAAGCAGGTTCTTTACATAATAAATTAGACTATGTAGGAATGTTAAGATTAGATAATGTAGATGATAATTTTGATTTGCCAATCCAACTTAGAAATTTACTTATAGAAAAAATAGATAACAATGGATTAAAAGAAACTTTAAATCCTAAATACTTTCCTGATCAGGGACATGGCAATCGTTTAGTACATAAATTAACTATAGATAAAATTGTAGAGTATATAGATAATAACAATATGATAAATACTATTGTTAATTAAACACTATGGAGTTATAAATGGCAAACAGAGTATATCCAAACGCAAGTGATGTACCAACATGGTACGCAAATAAAAGTAATGCAATTAGTAGTGCAAGTGATGTTACTGTTGGAACACATATAGGACCTACTACAGCAGGAGGTGTCAACCCACCTTCAAGTTTTGCGGACTATATACCTATTCACAGAATAGATAGCCCTAGTGACGGTATTAATGATTCAGCAAACTATGTAGTATACTTTCAAAAACTAGATGATGCAGAAGAAAATTTAGAAGTATACAAAGCAACTGATTCAGATATTTCTACTCTTGTAAAACTTACAAGCGGTGCAGAGTTTGATTTAGTTGATCCAATGAAAAATATTGCTTTTAAACAAACAATATAGTAGTTGACTTCCTATTACTTTTAGTATATAATAGCATTTATGCTAAAAGATCTTAATGACCATTTAGAGTCTATACAGGTATTAGATGTAGAATATTTCTATGATCACTTGTTAGATTTATCAAATGAACGAGAACCAAAAACAAATGAGGACTTTAGAAAGTCTGAAAACTTTGTGGACGGTTGCCAAAGTTCATTATGGTTATGGAGTAATAACAAAGACAATGTATGGCAGTTTGATGTTATAAGCGATGCACACATGGTGCAAGGCTTAGGACAGATTATTTCTGATACATATACTGGTATGACTACTAATGAAGTATTAGAAACTAAATTCAATGCCTTTGTTCCTTTAGCAAGGTTACTAACTACTCAGAGACAAAGAGGTCTCCAGAGTGTTATTAATCATGTACACAAAAGAGTTAAATAACAGCAACGGAGAATTAAATGAATTTTGTACCATATGTTATAGAGAAAACATCTAACGGAGAACGTAGTTATGATATCTATTCAAGACTACTTAAAGAAAGGATTGTATTTTTAAACGGAGAAGTAAATGATCCAGTATCAAATAGTATTTGTGCTCAGTTACTATTCCTAGAAGCAGAAGACCCTGATGCAGATATAAACTTTTATATTAACTCACCAGGCGGAACAGTTACAAGTGGTATGGCAATGTATGACACAATGCAATATATCAAACCAGATGTGTCAACTATTGTAATGGGACAAGCGGCCAGTATGGGAAGTTTCCTTGCTAACAGTGGTGCGGCTGGTAAACGTTTTATGTTACCAGGTGCTAGGCATATGATACACCAACCATTAGGTGGTGCAAGTGGACAAGCAAGTGATATTCAAATCCGTGCTAACGAGATTATTCGTATTAAAAAGGAACTCACAGAAGCATACGTTAAACACAATACCAAAGGCAAAACATACGAAGAGTTTGAAAGTGCTATGGACAGAGATAACTTCATGACTTCACAAGAAGCATTGGACTTTGGATTAGTGGATGAGATTATAGAAAGCAGATAATGGAATTACTTCCTAAACTTTTTGATGAACATTTAATTCCAGAAGTAATAAATTTATATAGACATAGCAGTAACTCTGTATATATTGAGGGTAAAAGATCTGATAGATACATTACTCCAAATGTAGGTATGTTTATTTTATCTAAATATACAGATGACGAATTTAAATTTATATGGGATAATATAAAAGATAAATTATCTGGATACACGCCTATAGATAATAGGATACTTAAATACAGAACAAACTGTTTTATACCAAATCATATTGACGTTACAAAGGACGGCCGTCCTGTAAGTAATCAAAGTTTAATTATACAGTTATCTGATCCGGATAGTTATCAAGGCGGCGAAGTAATTGTTGACAAACAACTTATAGAATTGCAACCAGGCGACGGATTAATGTACGGTTACGGAGAAGAACACGAAGTCAAAAAGGTTAGAGGTGAACGATTCGTAATTAATTTTAGATTATTCAAAGACTGAGTATATTAGCAACCTGCAAGTATAAATACTTGTATGGACGAATTAAAACATTTTAGACCTAAAGCATATATACCACCCAAGAAAAAAGTTGATAAAGAAGGCTTTGACGAGGATGGGGTCTTACATGATAAGTGCGGCACAGATGATTGTTGCAATAGTTGTGAGACATCAGAAGAGTTTGTATCAGGTTATGATACAATGCCTGACACAGAAGACCTAGAACGGATAGTAGACAGAGAACTTAACAAATTAAAAGACAATGGCTGAATTTAGTTTTATAGAAATTACGTATGATCCTTTTACAAATAAAAAAGAGGACGTGCATAAGTATCTGATTAATTTAGGTTTTACACATAGAAGTCAACATGCTATGGATTTTGTAGGATTTTGGGCATTACGAAAATGTATTGTTATGCTTAGAGAAGAAAATATTGACAGCGATCCTAAAGTTACAGGATTAGGGTTTATTGGAACTGTAGATGACATTATAAATTTAGATGCACAATTAGATCCCTCTAGCGATTTCTTTAAAGTAGAAAACCCTAATGGTTTAGATACATATATAATACAAGAAAATCAAATAGGAAGAAGTTTAGAAATGTGCTATAATAGTGTAGACTCACTTACGCCATCTCATAGACACTTACAGCAGATATCAGGAATAAAAATAATACACAACTCTCCTGAAATGATAGAACATTATGAGAGTATAGGATTTACTGTAGAAAGCGATACAGAAAAATACACTACATTATTAAGTCCAAGTAAAAGATTTTCAATACTATGTGCAAAGCATAAGTCAGAAAAAATTACAATAATCAGTGATACAGAAGATGTCTTTCAAGCCACAGCATTTTTTGTAGCAAACGGATTATATATCCCAGAGTTTCAAGTACCTGATGATCTCAAATTTGGTACTAAGTTGAATTGGAAAATTAATACATATAATTGTAAGGCATGGGGAAACGAAAACAGTTATACTATAGAAAATATTATTGAGAACACAAATGCAGATTTAATTTTTAGACAACGTAAAAATTATATAAAGATTAAGGAAGATACTGTCGATAGTTATTATGAGTCAATCTAAAACTAAATTTGATTTATGGATGGATTGGCGTCCTAACAGAATTAAATTAAAAGATAAATTTGATATTAGAACAGATGTAATATGTGATATGATTGGCATGACAGAAAAAGACTTCCAAGTTAAAGGAAGAGAGATAAGATTTAGTAATAGATCTAATATGGCTTTCTTCAGGATGAATATAGATGAGTGATTATTATTTTAAAGTAGACGAAATGTCAAACGATAAAATACTTACAGAGTTAGAAACACTCCGTAAGAAACAATTTACAGTAAAAGCAGAAACACCAATATGGTATCAGATACAAGATATGATTGATTTTTGTACACAGGAATACCAAGCAAGAGTAATGAGAGAAAGATTAAAGAACGAACAATCTTCTGATGTTATGGATATAGGTGAGATTGATTCTGTTGATTATACTCCTAACTATTCAGAACGAGATACATTTGTAGAAATGGTTTCCTTTTATAGTGGGGATAAAATTTCTAAGCAACAAGAAAAAATCAAAAAGGCAACTGACCGTATGACACAATCACTTGCGCCACAACCAGTGCCTGTAAAGCAGGCGGAGCCTATAAATAATCCAAGTAAGATAGATATATCCATACCAAAGTTTGGAGCAACCAATGAACGAACTGATAGTAACTAAAAAAATACCAGTAAGATGTACAGTAATCGATACTGACCTGCAACAGATTAGATCACACACTTATGAAATTAAATATGGATTAAAAACAGAAGCACAAGAAGGCGAAGACTATAACACGGCATACATACATCAAAACATGAGTTTCCAAATTGCAAATGCTTTTCTTTGGGACCAATTGCATCAAAGTATTATATATGATATGGACGGTAAGGAACTAGCAGAAAAAAACTTTTGTGAATTTGATAACAACTTTATGTTCCTACCAAATTTAAGTGAAGCAACTTTGATATCAGCATTGCATTGTAAACTAAATTCTATTATACATGAGAACAGTATAGTAGATGTTATATCATTAAAGGATACAGTTGACGATTTAGATTATAACTTTGTGAATACAGACTTTGAATATCCTATGCTTATGGATATAAAAGATTGGTTAGGTGAATTAAGTTTCTGGGAAAAGCCTTGGTGGGCTAGAAGAGACTTCAGTACATTTGATAACTTCGCTATAAGTAAAGAAGAATTAGATACATGGAGAGCAACTAAGTACGAAGAGTCAACAGAAAGAATGCAAAAGGCAATAATTGATATTGAAGATTCTGTACGTGATCAAATGTCAACCTCTTCACCGGAAGATAAGGGACAACTTATAGAGGTAGACTTTTCTAAAAAAGCACCAAAGCCTAGACTTGTTCCTAAAAACCCTGACAAGTGAAAATATATGTAAAAGATGTTCCTAACGATACTACTGTTTGGAAACACATCATAAATAATTCTAATACAAGCGAAGCATGGCAAGACGTTTCACAATCTAGTGACATGCCAGATATTTTTAGATTACAGCACAAATGGGATTGTAATGAAATATCAAAAGATATTGACTATGCAAAAAAGTTATATGGAGACTATGGCTGGGCATATGAAGGACAAGAGGGAAACAATAATAGTCCTTATACAGGATTTAGTTTAGTATACAATCCTAATCATATAGATAATTTACCTGAGCACAGAGGAACATTTGGTTCGCCTAATATTAAAGACGGACAATTCACGACACATAACTACACCCCTATACAAACTAAAAATAGTTACTGGGATTCACATGGTATGGTTAAACGTACCAAAGCAAGTAACTATAAGTCTATAGGTAAATTGTTAGACAATAGTAAAAGAACACTAATGAAATCTAGGGTTGCGACCTGCCACGGTATTGCTGATACAATGTTAGAGCAAAATAGAAACTTTCACACAGATGCACCTAATCATTTTGCAATAAGAATTAATATACCTATAGAAACATCTAATACATATTTCTTTAGAATGGAAAATAGAAAGGACCCAATATTCCTAGATACAGGTTGGTCATACACTTTTAATAATGCTATACCTCATAAAGTTTTTACAGCAAGGTTCAGCAGTAAACCTAGAACACATTTGGTATTAGCATACTCACCATGGTGGGACTATGATGCTAACGATGACTCTTGGACTACTAATGAGTTTTTTGGTAAGAAACATCCTATGCAAATGGTTATAGACGGAGATGTTTTATCCGGTTTAAGTAATTTAGATGTTGACATTTGATTAATATTATTATATAATGTAAGTATGGAAAAATATCTAGCAGATGAGCATACTGGTATTGAATTACTTTATCGAGGTAAGGATATTACTACTGTTCCCTTTAAAGATATAGAACAGTTTAATAAGTTTGCAACTGAATTAGAACTTAGTAATATATCAGATATTTCCAGTATAAGTAAAGACTTTAACATACCTTTACATTATAAAGAATTAGATGTTAGAAAATATGTCAATAAACTTGAGCACGGTGGTCCCGACCAGACAGGGAGAGTAGAAATGGAGTTAGACATGTTTGAGGAACGTGGTTTGTTTCCTATACTACAACTGCTTATCTATATTATAGACACTATGCGTAAGCATAATTTAGTATGGGGAGTGGGCAGAGGTAGTTCAGTTTCCAGTTATGTACTCTATATTTTAGGTGTACATAAGGTAGATAGTTATAAATATAACTTAGATATAAAGGAATTTTTAAAATAATGGTACAACGTAGAACTAACAACGGACAAATAATAGACTTAGATAGTTTATTTGCTCAGCAGGGAGAAGTTCCTGCAGTAGGCAATACCGGCACTGATGCTGACGGAAATGTTAGAGATCCTAAAACAGGAGAGGTAACACAGAAGTCTGAGGAAAGAGTTAGAGCATACTATCAAGATAATCCTAGAAGTAGCACAGAGCAAGTTAGTCTTAAAGGGCCTGTACCAGATGCAGGAGGCAATCTAAAGCCTGATCCTGTACAAGAGCCTAAAACAACAAAGACACAAAAAGAAAATATAAGAACATCTAAACAACAGACACAAAAGCAACCAGAACCAGAGGCACCAAAAGGTGAGAGTTTTGATGAGCAAGAGCCACTAGGCTTTAAAGAAGTTCAACTCCCAAACGGTGACATCGATATGGTTCCATACTACACAGAGGAAGATGCACCAAATGACAAGACTAAAGGCGTATAGCGATAACATACTAGCAATAAACGGCGACTTCGGAGACAAGACCACTAATGCTGGAATCATTGTTAAATCATCAATAGGAAAAGAAGAAGGCACGGTACCAAGATGGTTCCAAGTATTTGATGTGGGTCCTGAAATAGACTGGTTAGAAGAAGGCCAATGGGTATATGTAGAATATGGACGTTGGACAGAAGGCTTTACTGCTCCTGATGACAGATTAGAACCAGGGCAAAAGATTTGGAAACTAGATCCTAATGGGTGCCTAGCAGTATCAAACGATAAACCAGACGACCAATTAAATTTAAAATCTGCAAACGGTATAGAGTTTGCAAGAAAACAAACACTTTAAAATGCCTTATATACAAAGAACAAATCCAGAAACAATTAAAGAGCAACTTTATCAATGGTACGGCGTAATGACTGATCCTCGTATTGATGGCTTCAACGGCTTTGCTTGTAAGCAAAAAATTTACGAAATTAAAATGGAATGTGAAAGATTACTTGAGCAAAATGGTTGTCCTACTTACAGTGGCGAAGAAGAATGGCTACAAGAAAAACGAGAAGAACGAGCAGTAGCAAGACTTTCAGGCAAAGAGGGTGTTCCTTATGTCCCTTGATCTTTTCACACAAGATATAGTTATATGGAAGATTAACTCTGAGCATAGTCCTAATGAAAATCATATCATATTAACATATTACAAGAATGGTCACCACGTGCCTAGGTTTTTCTCTGATAGAATGTTTGAAGGAAAAGTAACAACACAATTTGATGAGTATATAAAAAATAATAAAATAGATAAAGTTACTTTTATTATCCGTCATCCTTTTGATAGATTAATTTCAGGCATCAAACAACATTGTATAGCCTTCTGTAATATAGGAGCGGTTAATTCTCATATAGAATCTTTTGAAAATAATTCCTTTTTATCTGATTATATGTCATATCAAACTGCAACTAAATTTCTTCATGATTATAGACTATGGGAAGAATGGCTACATGGATTTGATTGGGATTTTTTAGATTCAGATGTGCATACGAAAAGATATCTAAATTGTTTTGAATACTTTGCACAAATATTTTCAGATGAAGGCATCAAACAAAATATTATAGATGTAGATGCCATGACATATTACTTTGCTACTTATGGAATCTTTTTACCTGTAGAGCATACAAGCGGAATGTCACAACGTGTGGATAATTATATTATGGATTTTATAAAACAAGGCGACGGAGATCTTGTTATAAGAAATATAGTGTCTAAACATATAGATCCCGAAGTAGAATCTTATAAGAAGTTAAAGATTTATAATAATTACAACCATGGTGTAATAGATAAAATAATACCAAAGGTATCTTATGATAATCATCATTGGGAGATGTTAGAATTTTATAATGATCAAATAAGAGGTTCTGGCCGTTGAGTAATTTAAAATTAGGGATAATAGGTCACGGCTTTGTGGGGTCAGCAGTTGCAAATGGATTCGATGTAGATGTAGAACAATTTGTGATCGATATAAATCAAAACAATAATACATTGGAGCAATTAGTAAATGATTTTGATCCTTCTATAACCTTTGTATGTGTACCCACACCTCAACAAGAGACGCATCTAGATGTAGATGTTAGTATAGCAAGAGAAGTATTAGAGCATTTATCAAAATTAAAATACAAAGGTATAGTAGTAATTAAGAGTACCATTACACCTCATCACTTAACCAAATTTAAAAAAGACTTTAAATTAAAAATTGTTTATAATCCGGAATTTCTTACAGAAGCAAACAGTTTTGAAGACTTCATAAATCCAAACATGCAAGTATTAGGAGGTAAGTGGCGTGATTGTGATACTGTAGAAAAAGCCTACGTAAGGCATAGCTCAGTAAAAACTGTACCTACATTTAAAGTAGATCTTATCACAGCAAGTTTGATAAAGTATTCAATTAATAGTTGGTTAGCAACTAAAGTAATATGGTTTAATCAGTTAAGAGAATTATATGATGAGAGCGGTGCTAGAGCATCATGGGAACAGTTTACAACAATGTTAAATGAAGATCCTCGTATAGGTGATAGCCACATGCAAGTCCCTGGTCCAGATGGTGAGAAAGGATTTGGCGGACATTGTTTTCCAAAGGACACAAAAGCACTTTTATATTATAGTAAGTTGAAGTCTAAAAAATTAAATATTCTAGAAGATATCATAAAATATAACAGTGAATATAGAAATGATTAATTGTATATTTCACAAATGCTTTTCAGAATCTAATATTACCGAAGACAGATACAGAGGTAATAATTTTAATCATACAATACAGGCATTAAGATATTTACAAAAATACGAGTGTCCTGTAGATCCTACATATGAAATACCTTTAAATTATACTATAAATATTTGTGATAGTTATAGTGATGTAGATCTACATGCTGGTAAACTTAATATTATTTTTGTACCTTTAAATGTTGCACTTCTAAAAATGTTAGACGAAACTGAGCCTGATTATTTAGAAAAACTTTATAGGTATAACGATAAAAAGAATGTAGCATTAGTATTTGATTACAATAATGAAAGTTTATTACCTGGTAGATTTGGTTCTGAAAGTGATGTAGAATGTATACGAAAAATAGAGTACAGGCATTTTTATTGCTCGACGTTAGGCTGGGGACACAGTGATAAATTTGAGGACCCTATAGGGTTCAAAGGTGTTATAGGCAGTTTAGCATATCATACGTTTTGGTTTTTAAGAACATTAAGAACACATGAAAGCGATTATTTAAAAGACCCTAATGTTCTTTTTACATACGAAGGTAAAAGCGGACCTATAAGATATTTCTGTCCCAATAATGAATTCAGAGCATCACGTGCCAAAATGATTGTGCATCTTTATGAACGTGGTATGTTGAGAGATACAGAATGGAATATGAACAGTTTTAAAGACTGGGATAGGAAACCTAAAGAAGAACAAGCAATAATGTTGCGAGAACAAGACACAAGAAAGTATTTAGATTACTTTGGTTCAACACCTAAATACAATAGTTATCCATGGAACTACTCTTTTAATTTTCCTAAGCAGGATATAAGAATAGTAAAAAATAAATTAGACATGACACAAACACCACATACAAGTTTCCCACAAAGTCTAGTACAAAAAAGTTATATCTATATTGCTAATGAAACCTTCTCTACAATGGACCCTAGTAATCCTTATGATGTTTCTTACAATGACTTTACAGAAAAAACATGCAAGGGATTTGTATTTGGAATGCCAATGTTTATAAACGGGTTACCATTTGTTCATAGAGCAAATGAAATGTTAGGGTTTGACATGTTCAGAGATTATTGGAAAGGATCATTTGACTTTCAAACTAATCCTGATAGAAGAATGATAGGTTTAATAGATACCTTATTTAATTTCCCTGAAAGTGCTACAAAAGATATCATAGATAGGCTAAGACACAACAAGAATTTATTTGTTAGTAAAAAACATTTATGGAATATACAATCAGATTTATTTACAAAACTATTATCAGAAATGTCTTGACATTGTCTGTAATTAATGTATAATAAGACACATGCATAGAGATAAAAAGACAAAAGGTGAGTTTAGCAAATCAGCAAGAATTATTAGTGATTATGCTAACGATTTAATTTTTGAACAACCAAGAGAAAATTTATTAAAACAAGAATTTGTTTCATATGAATATACTCCACACGGTATTAAAAGAACTACAATTAATAGAAAATTTACAAAGGACGGAAATTACAACGATACTTCTTCTGTAGAGATACTAAGTTAATGTTTGTAAAATGTTCTAGTTGTGGCAAACAACTAATTGTAGGAGATATAAAATATTATACTGCTGATCAAGGACATGTATTTTGTGATGCATATTGTAGCAACGAATGGTACAGTAAAACTTTTGAAAAATTAAATGCCGATAAGGATCAAACAAATGAGCGATGAGCAGATGATAGAAGTACTTAATCGTATGGACGATCTGTTTGGTGATTATATTGCAGAGGATATAGATCCTGTAATGATAGCAAGTGTGATATTTGCTGTAGCAATCAAACAATTAAAAATACATTTGACTCATGAAGATTTTATTGCTATAATAGATGAGATAAGAAATACAGATATTAATGAACTTATTGTTGACGTACAACAAGAAGTAGATAAAAAGAAGGTAATACATTGAAAGAACTTTGGACAGAGAAATATAGACCCTCAAGCATAGGTACCTATGTGTTTCGAGATGAGGGTCAACGCCAGCAGGTAAGTGGCTGGGTACAAGAAGGGGCACTTCCACACTTGCTATTTAGTGGTGCCCCTGGAACAGGTAAGACTACTTTAGCAAAGGTTCTTCTTAATGAGTTAGAAGTCAATGATATGGACATACTGGAAATAAATGCTAGTAACGAAAATAACGTTGATACTATTCGTAATAAGATCACAAACTTTAGTAGCACTATGCCTTTTGGTGATTTAAAATATGTGTTGCTAGATGAGGCAGATTATATTACTCCTAATGGCCAGGCGGCTTTACGTGGAGTTATGGAAATGTATCACACTAGTTGTAGATTTATTCTAACTTGTAACTACCCACAAAGAATTATTCCTGCACTA
>Ga0206682_10003043_pt1 | contig 14669 bp, 9 predicted proteins | sample M240m12015metaG_FD_155444 | JGI IMG/M metagenome (GOLD analysis project Ga0206682, IMG submission 155444) | Ammonia-oxidizing marine archaeal communities from Monterey Bay, California, United States - M2 40m 12015 | ecosystem: Environmental > Aquatic > Marine > Intertidal zone | place: USA... | reverse complement strand
CTCCAAGACTTCCCGGGCGGCGAAGGACGTCCTCGCGCCACTGGCGACGAGCGCCTGGGGAACCGAGGATACCCCCGAGACGCAGGCGAGGCGGGAGGAGGAAAAGTTGCTTCACGCTTCCAAGTCATTTCACGATTCGGCGGTTGCGGGCGCGAGGGGGCGCGCGGGAGACGCTTGGAACGTGCGGGTCATGCCCAAGGTTTCCTTCGGCGTCCACCCCACCGGCGATGACGGCGTGCCCTTCGACGACCCCGGCGTGCTGGTCGCGCACCACTTCCTGGGCTCGTGGAAGTCCCGCAAGGGTTGGAACTCCGCGAAGAAGGGCGTCGGCGATTACGTCACCCTCTTTCTCACGTCTCTCGGTTTGGGAAAGAGCGGGCTCGAGGAGTACCGCGCGCAGCTCTCTCGCGCGGACCCGTTCTACGCCATGCCAACGGTGAACGAGCGCGCGGGGTACCCGGTGAGCGCCGCGTTTGATCCCCCGTTTGACATGCTGACGCACCTGTCGGGGTCGAACGCGTCCGAGGGTGTGGTTGACGCGAGCGGCGGAAGTTTAACGAAGTGGGGCGGGTGGCAGGCTGGACGGTACGAGCCGAGGGCGCCGACCTCCGCGGAGGCGCTCGTCGGTTCGTTATCGGCGCGGGACTCGCCGCGCGGCGGGGTTTTGGTGGACGTGGGTGCCGGCTTGGGGTTCTTCTCGCTCGCCGCGGCGGCGAGGGGGCACCCGGTTATCGCGTTTGAGTGGGGCGGCGGCGACGAATTATTTCGCGCCTCCGTCGCGCACAACGGGTTCGGTAAGCTGGTGGACGTGCGGACGGTGCGGGTCGGCGGCCGCGGCGAGGAGTACTGCCGCGCGATCGCCCGCGCGGAGACGGCCGCGAGGAAGGCGCTCGCGGGGCCGCGGGGCCGGGGCGCTCGCGCGAACGCCGCGAAGAGGAGCGGCGGCGGCGCGCCCGTCGAGGTCACCGACGTCGACCAAACCTTGCTCGGGGTTTCGAACGGTGCGTTGGAGCGAACGCGCGAGAGGCTCGCCGAGGCTGACGCGACACGCGTGGACACCAACATGGACGCCGGCGTCGACGGGTACGCCCACGACGACGAGGGCGAACGCGACGACGGCGTTCGAAGGCGCGGGCGGCGGGCTCTTCTTCGCCGCGGTCCCGCCCGCGCGGGTGTGTCGGTTCACGTCCCGGCGCCGCGCGTGCCGGTTCACCTCACCCGCGATGCCATCACGACGCGCGGTGACTCGCCGTTCGCGTGCGAGATCGCCGACGAGGCGGGCATCACCAGCATCGACGAAGAGATTGAAAAGTCCAACGTCGTCGTCTCCGCGATGCGAATCGGCTTTGGCGACGGATGGGAGCGGCACATCTTGGAGGGTGCGCGCAGGCTCCTCACCGCCTACGCCCCGCCTATCGTCCTCGTGGAGCTATCCCCGCGAAACCGGATCGCGTTCGGGCCGCAGGATGAGCACGTCGCCACGCACGCGGCGCTGGACTGGCTATGGCAACTGGGGTACACCGACGTCGCGCACAGCGGGACGGTTTGCGAGGAGCGGTGGCGGAACATCACGAAACACGTGGACACCCGCGGGGGCGCCGTCCACGGCGTGGACGGCAGGGAGATGAAGCAGCCGACGTGGTGTCACGCGAGCCGCGCGGATCTGCACGCGCTGGCGCACAGGTCCGGGACGGAGCCCGAGAGCGTGCTGTTGCACCGGGTGGTTTCGGGTGGGAAAGAAAAACCGGAGACCGCCGAGACGGTTGACATCGCCGCGGACCTATTACCCGCGGACGCCGACGTGGATCGATAGCGGTATTCTTTTAGTAAACTTGTGTGAATGATAGTCGGTACGACGACGCGCTATCGCTATCCCTTTACACAGACGCCGACGCGGGTGACTTTTTACACTAATATCCGTCGGCTCTGAACTCAATCGTCGTACTGAGCGTGGGGGTTATTGTGGTATCCCAGGTCGTCCAAATCGTCCCTGGTCAGGCCGTGCTCATCCTTGTTCCGCAGGTAGTCGTCCGAGGCGTAGTCGCTCCCGCCGCTGCTGAACCTGTTCGGGCGCATCTTTTGGTGGGAGCCTCCTCCGACGCCGGCTGACCCCCGCGACTTGTTACCCAACAGCGACTGAGTGAGGGTATCGTGCCTCCCCGTCATCCCAAACGTGGGCGCGCGATCAAACGCCGTGCCGCTTCGGCTGGCCCCCGCCGCGCTGGGCGACCGGGTGTTGTATTTGCCGAGGTGGTCCCGCCGTATGTTCTCCACGGATCCCGCCGAGGATATGGCCCGCTCCCGCTGCGCGAGCGCCTCCCTGATCTGCCGCCGAAACGGCTTGCTCTTTTGAAACTTTTTGCCAACCGGCTCGATGTCGTACGCGAGAGGCGCTCGGTAGCTCGCCCTCTTCATCCTCTCCTCCTTGTCGAGCGATAAGCGATCCGAGTCCTCCTTCCAGAGCTTCTTCTTGAGGGCGTTCTCGGCATCCTTCATGCACTTCTCCTTGAAATCCGCTCGCTCCTTCTGCGCGCGGTGCTCCCAGAGCTCCGCCGTCTGCTGCTTCAGCGCCGCCTGGAGGGCAAACTCTTGGTCAACCTTGCGCTTCCGCTCGGCAGCCTCGAACTTCATCTTCCAATCGTCGTGTTCCACCTGGGCCTTCTGCCGCCGCGCGCGGTTCGCCGCCATCAGCTTGTCAACCTCCTCTCGCTCCGCCTGGTTCCGAGCGATTCTCTCGTCGAATTCCCGATTCCGTTTAGACTGCTCCCAGGGCTTCAGCTTGAGCACCTTGAGCTCCGCGTCCGTCTTGGACAGACCCTTCTCGAGTTGGAGCCTTTCCAGCTTCATCTCGAGCTGCTCCCTGTCAGCGTCGAGCTCCGTCTTCTTCGCCCGCCACCGCTCATCCGCCTGCGCCTTCAGCTCAGCCTCCACCTGCCGCTTCAGGGACACAAACCCGTTGGACCCGCCGCTACCGGCGCTGCCCTGGGATCCCCCGTACTCGGACCCAGCCCTGGAGTGCACCCTGGAGCGCGTCATCGGCGGGGAGTAAGGCATGTCTTGGGAAGCCGAGCGCACGTGGCTCGCGTTCTGCGTCGTTCGTGTTGGCTTTGGCTTTGGCGAGATGGCCGGCGACGCCAGGTAAGGATCCTTGCGTTCAATCTTGCGTAAGGAGCTCTGCCTCATGCTGCCGCGGCTCGCGGGCAGTTTGTTAGATGGGCTGTTGGCGCTCACGGCCATCGCGCTCTCCCACGGCTGCGCGTGGTGCGCTCCGATGTGAGACGAGGTCAGCGCGTTCATCGACCTCACCGAGCCTGTTGGGGTGCCCCCGCCCCGGCCGACGGAGACGCGCGCGGACCTGGGCGACGTTCCGTCCAGGCCCCCGTCGGAAAATCCGTCGTCGCCCGTGGACACCGGCGTGTTGCCGCGGGGCGCCATCTCCGGCACCTCCCCGCGCCCGGCGACCGGGAGTTCGTCGTGCGCCCCCTCGTAATCTTCGGGGGGCGCGAGAGAATCCTGAAGCTCTGGGTCGCCGTCTCCGTTGTAAGACTCGTAAACGGCGCCGGCTTCGTCCGGATGCATGGCTTCGAACAGTTCCCCGAGAATCTCATCCTCGCTCATGCCCTCGGCGCGCTGCGTTTCGAAGTGGGACGGGAAGTCAGTCGCGGTTCGGCCCGGGGCGAATTCATTTGCGAAGTAAAAAGAAGGCCGAACTTTGAGTTCCGCGCGTGTAGAACCCGTCGCGACGCGGCGCGATTGCGACCGTCGTCGCCCGCCGCGCTCCTCTAGGAACCCTCGTGGTACTGTAAACCCCTAGGAACGCGGTATGCTGGTTTCAAGGCGTACCTTCTCCGTCATGATGCGCTCGACATCCACGCCGCTCGCGACGAGATTCGCGAGCAGAGTTTCGTCCGCCATACCCGAGGGAATCTCGCCGGTCCCCGACCGCTCGTCCGCCGTACCCGCCAGCACGTCCGATACGAACGCGTGCGCGCTCGGTCCGGACGACCGTAAAGGATGTCCCACACGGGGTTTTACCCGGGAGACCGCGTCGTGGGTGACGTGCTTGTGGCACGGAGGCTGAGCTGGAAGCGCATTTTCAGGGATTTTCGCGTCACGAGAAGCGTTGACCCGAGCGTTTAGAAAGTCCTCCCGATGACTCGTCATTCCTTGGTCTAATTCGCCCGAAATGGCGTTATGGATAAACGACTTGGATCAAATTCAGGTTTGTTGGTTGGTACCCCCCCAAGAAGAATCGCAATTTTCGGGTTCACGAACCTTGGTTGCTCCCTCTGCTCGAATTTTCTCAATTTTGTTCACAACAAATTTGTGGACTCGAAGACCCTCTCCTACTTCTTTCCCTTCTTGCCCTTGGCCGGGGGTTCGGGCGCGGGTGGCTCGGGCTCGGGCTCCGGCTCCGGCTCGGGCTCACCCTTCGCCCGTCTCTTCGCCGCCTCGCGCTCCGCCCGAACCTTCGCCTTCCGCTCCGCCTCGCGCTTAGCCTTCTCGGCGGCGATCCTCTCCTTCGTCGCCTTGATCTCCAGCCTCTCCTTCTCCCGCTGCGCCTTTGCGTCCTCGAGCTCCTTCTTCTTGCGCTCCTTCTCCAGCCGCGCCTTCTCCTCCTTCTCAGCCTTGCGCTTCTTCTCGAAAGCCTCGATCTTGGCCTTCGTCGCAGCCTTCTCGGCGGCGGCGGCGCTCTCCTTAGCCTTCAGGGCGGCCGCCTTCTTCTCCTTTTTGGCGCGGAGCTCAGCCGCGGCGGACGCGTCGGAGGCTTCCTTAGCCTTCTTCTTCTGTTCGAGCTCAGCCTTGAGCGCCTCCGCGTGCGCCTTTTGCTTCTCGACCGTTCGCTTAGCCTTGGCGCGAGCCTCGCGTTCCTCAGCCTCCTTGCGAGCCTTCTCCTCGTCCTTCTTCTTCTGAAGGAAAGTTTTCTCGTTGGGATCGCGGGGCTTCCGCGGGGTGACGTCTCGCTTCTTCGGGGGCGAGGCGACGAGCTCCTTGGGCGGGTAGATGCCGTGCACGCGCCTGGGTGACAGACTGGCCTTCGCGCGAACCTTCTCGAGGGATTTCTCGAGGTTCGCCGCAGCCTTGGCCTCGTCGGTGAGCTCGGCGTGAAGCGCGCCGTCCCGCCCTCTCACCCGCTTGTATCCAAAGGGCAAGTCGGCGTGGGAGTCCTCGGCGAGGAGCCCGTTGAGCTCCGCCACCTTAGCTTCTTGCTCCTCCGGTGATAGCATGGCGGCGAGGGCCTCAGGGGGCGGGCCGGTGCGGATCATCCTATCGTCCACGCCGGTGCTCTGCTTGGGCGCGAGCCCGCTCTGATCGCGGTCGCGATTCGAGAGCGCGAGGAAGTTACTCCCGCGGCCGTTGAGCTCAGCCTTCTTGGCCCACTGCTCGCGCCTGCGTCGCAAGCCCGCGTCGCGCTTCTCCTTCTCCAGCACCTCCCTCTCCTTCTCCAGCGCCTCCTTCTCCAGTCGCATCTCGCGTTTGAGCGCAATCTGTCGAATCTCAGCCTCACGCTTCTCCCGCTGCATCGCGAGCGCCGCGCCAGACGTAGAACGACCAGACACCGACCCGCTCGCAAACTTTGGCTTGCCAAAGCTCGGACCCGGAGGCCTGGAGAACCGGGACTCGTGCGCAGACGGGGACTGGAAGTCATCCTCCAACGACATCTCCGACATCGCCGGGATGACACCGGAGCGCTGGTGGATCGACGCGTTCGTCGGGCGCATAAACGCGTTGGGCGATCGCACCGGACCCTTCGGCGCGGCGGCGGGCTCTCTCCGCTTCGGCCGCTCGGGCGACATCACGGGTGACATCGTGCTGCTGGGATCCGAGACGCGGTTCTGACGCGTCACGTCGGACCGCGGGTCGACCCGGTTGATGGCGCCGTAGCCGCTGCTCTTGACCTGCGCCTTGGGCTTGACCTCGAACACCGACGACGGTTTTCTTCGCGCCTTATGGGTCGGCTCGACGAAGTCCCCTGGTGAGTCGACGTCGAGCTCGGCGAGCGGGACGGGCGGCGGCGAAAAGGCACCGCCTCCTCCGGGTGGATCGTAGTCCACGAGCTGCTCCACGGGGGGGCGACCTCGCGCGGGCGGGCGGTCGTACGCCATCCCGGACGGGGATCCCGGCGGGAGGGTTCGCCTGGCGTCGAGGGTGGAGTGAAGCGACGGTGAATCAATTTCGCTGCCGCTGCCGATGTCGCCCGCCATGCGGAGGATATCCAACGCCGCCTCTATGTCCGGGTGGGACGTTCCGTTGTGCGACGCGAACGTGGTGGCCGAGTTGGCGATCATGGTCTTCAAAGCGCCGACGCCCTCGCCGCCTATCTGCGCCATGCACCTCGCGCACGTCATCAACGCCTCCCCGGCGCATCGCTGCATCTCGCCGAAAGCCGGGTCGCCGGTGGCGTCCTCAGCCGAGGCGGCGATGCGACTGAGCGCGCCCCCCGCGCACCGCTCGATGACCTCCTCGGCGGCATCCTCGCCCCGGAGCCTAGCCGCGAGCCGCGTGGCAGCCTTGAGCGCGATGGCTCGCTCCTCCGGTGGGTCCTGGCCCTTCACGTGGTCCATGGCGCACTGCAGACAGAGGGACATGAGGTGAAGCGCCGGCCTCGCCTCCAGCCTCGCGTGCTCCGCCATAGCCGCCATGAGCTGGAAATCCACGCGCTTCAGCCCCGGGTGCTGACCGCCGGGAGAGCATTGCTTCACGACGGGGTCCACGAGGATGCCGACCGGGATGTTAGCGTGGTTCTCGAGCGCGAGCTTGAGCTCGGCGGTGATGAAGTCGCGCACCGGATCGTTCCTCATGTGCTCGATGAGCATGAACACGATCGTCTTGTACACGACGGGGGAGAAGGCGTTGGCGGCGGAGATGAAGGAGTGGAGGAGCTGGAACATGCACGCGAGCGAGTGGATCTTCGTCCCGGGGTCGGGCGCCCTCGCCGCCTTCTTCAGGCAGTTGATCACCTGCCTGCACTCCTCGCCCTTGATCTCAATCTCATCCGGAAACGCCGACCACAGCGTGGTGAGCAGCGTGAGGCTCACCTCTCGCAGGTCCTCCGGCCCCTCCGCGCACTGCAGCGCGGAGAGGAGCATGGACCCGGGGGTACCCTCCTTGACCATGGCCTGCCGTGGGCCGGACCCGCGCGCCAGCATCGCCGGCATGAGGACGTTGAGCGCGTCCATGTAAACCTTTGGATTTTCACTCGCGTTCGCCGCCGCGCGGAGGACGCTGAGCAGAAACTTGTGCAGGTGCCCGGGCTCCCGGACGCAGAACCTGTCGATCATCTCGGCAATCGCGGAAGCCTCCGCGGCGCGCCTGGACCAATCCGCGTCGCCCGATGTGTCGGACGCGTTGTAACCCAGCGCGAACTGAGCGCCCCCGCGTTGGTCGAGGTCGTCGCGACGGGTCGTCTCGAATCCGTTACCCGCGTCGACGGCGGCGGCTCTCGCGGCGTCCGCGGCAGCCTTGGCGTCGCCCACCTTGATGTTCCCCCCGATCTTATCGCCTCCTAGGCCGCGGAGGACGTTGACGATGGCGACGGAGGGTCCGCCCGTGGACGCGATCCACGTGTGCGCGTATTTAAGCACGGGCGATTCTTTGGGTATGTGCCGGGCCACGGACTTGAGCGCCTTGACCGTGGACGACACCACGCCGGCGTTTTTGTTGTACAGACCGGCGCCGATGGCGTCAAAGACGGACGCGACGTACCCTTCGCTGGGTTCCTCCGGGTTCTCCGGCGGCCCCGTGAGGAGAAGCGCGAGGGTCTTGGAGTGTGTACGGATGCCGTCGAGCCAGTGCGTCGCCGCCGCGTTCGGTCCCTTGACCTTGGGCGGCTTGGCCAGCCCTTTCATCCACTCGATGAACGTGCCGGGCTGGCGCGACAGGAGCGTCTCGCCCTCACCTTTGCCTAACCCAAAGCTGGCCTCGATGGACTTACCGAGCAGCTCCAGCGGGGTCTTCGGGGCGTCCGGGTCCTGGAGGAACCCGAACGGGTCGTCCTCCTCGTCGGCGCCCCGCAGCGGCTTCTCCGGCGGGCCCTTCTCGCCCGGCATCTTCGTCGGCGAGTTGGTCCACATCGGATCGTCGTTCATGTCGATCAGGGAGCGTCCGGCGGGGTCCACGAGCGCCGGTCGTTGGAGCCGTGCGTTCTTCATGGACGCGGTGATGCGTGAGGTGATGGGCGCCGGGTCTGAGAGCATGGATCCGCCGTTGTCGATGACGCCGTTGAAGACGTCGGGCGTGTTGGAGCGCTTGGGCTTCAACGCGTGGACCACCTTGGGCATGATCGGCGGGAGCTCGCCAACGGTTCGCTCGTAGAACTTTTCCAGAACGTTCGCGACGGCGTCTAGGTCACCGGCCACCACCAGCGTCTTCGTGGTCTTGTCCATGACGATGCCGAAGGGCTTGAACACGGGCGCCAGCAGGTTCCAGTTGTAGAGGCGAACCACGGGGGATACGCCGTCCCTGAACGTGTCGATGGGCGCAGGGGGCATGCCGCGCATCGCGCCGAGCTTCGACATGAGCTCGCCGAAACCCTGCGGGGTGGGGGAGGGTGGGAAAGCGGGGCGAGGTCAGCGTGAAATGCGGGGCGCGATTGGGGCGGTCAATATCGGTCAACGGGCCGCGGGCTCGGTCAGCGACCCGTTGGGCGGGGTCCCGCGGTCCGCGACGCGACCCGCGCGATCGTGTGGATGATACCGGGTCGAGATCACGCGTAATCGCGCTCCTGGACCCATCGGATGCGACGATGGGGGCGTCGAACGCGTGCGATACGACGCCACTATCAATTCCGCGTCCCGGATCCGCGAGCATGTGTTGCAGGAAGCGAGGTGGGGGCGCACCTGTCCGTTCTCGAAGTGATCCGACAGATCGTCCGGGACCATGACTTTACCGGTCCTCTTGCTCGCCGGGGGCGTTAGCTTGCCGGCCTCCATCATGCCGAGCACCCCGAGCCATCGGTAGACATCGGGGTGGACCTGCATCTCTCACCCGCTCACCTCCTCAGCCGGCGCTCGATGGCCAAATGGGGATTCTTCACGCGGGTGCGCTCCTCGCCGCGTGCGACGGAGATGCGCCGCGATTCGGGGGAGTTCCGACCTAAGTCCGGTTCCCTCGGTTCGACGCGGATCCGATCCGGCGCTTTGGCCGCTTCGATTCGCGGTCGCGACCGTCGATTGTGGCCCCGCAATTGGCATCAGGATCAGGAACATCTCTCACACACGCTGAGGAGCGCTCGAAGCCACATTTTTGCCCCTGATTTGGTCATGGGTTATCAGTCTGGATATTATTTGGTCTCGGTCTTTACGGGTTATAGACCGCGGTCCACACGGGACCGCAGCGACAGTTCTCGGCATTCTCGTGATTACGCCTGTCGGTCGTCTAAAATCGTGCATTTATTTCGAAAACGAGACTGGTTCACAGTCATCTCCTGCCCAACGCCTCCTCGATGTCGTCCTTTGTCACCACGTACCCGGGCCCGTGCCTCGCCGTCAGCTCCGCCAGCGTATCCGTGATTTTCTGCTTCATGCTCAGAAACGCACCCGCCATCGCGTGCTGCCGCTCCATCGGCAGCGACGCGAACTTCTCCATCCCCGCCGCCTCCAACCCGCCCTCGCCCCCGTTCCTCTCCGCATCCACCACCTTTTGCCTGTTCACCAAGTCCTCCAGCGACATGTCCCCGCCGTCGGGGTCGATCTCCGCGGCGTACACGATGTTCGGGTCGTCGTTCGGCGCGTCGGCGTCGTCCACGTCGTCGTCGTCATCGCAGCCCTCGCGCCGCCAGCGCAGGTGCGTCATCTCGCCGGCGTCGCGCACCCACCGAGCGTTTGTGAATGTGACCTGCCGAACCTCGGCGGCGAAGTCGTGGGTTTCTTTCGCGTCGTAGTGGAGCTCCCACGACGCGGGGTCGATGGCGCGGAGTGTACACGGCCACCAGACCACGGTGTCTGTGTCGTCGTCGTCGGTGATGACCCAGCGAACCTCCAGGCGGTCGCCCTGACGTTGTTTGTTTGGGAGAAAAAGATGTCAGATGTGATTTCAAAAGGGGCGAGTAGCGAGCGGTTCGTGGGGCGTTCGGGTGGGAATCAACGGGACGGACCTCGCTGAGTCCCAGGTCGGGCGGCGCGGAGGGCTCGGCGTCCGCGTCGGGCACGCCACCGAGCGCGCGGGCGAGCGCCGCGTCGGACTCCGACGCGTCAACCTTTGCCTTTTGCGCGGAGCGATCTTCGTCTCCCGCGAGATCTCCGCCCTCGTCGTCGGTGCGCTTCTTCTTCTCGCCCACGACGGCGTCGCCGTCGGCTCGAGCCTCTACCTTCTCCTCCACCGACATGCTCGTGAACTGGAGGCGTGCGAAGTGTAAAGTGAGCTGACCCCCTCGATGCGTGCTCGGCGTGTGGGGTGCACCCACGGTGAGAGCGGGCTGTTTGAAAACTGTTCACGCTGGTTTCGAGATGAAATTTCGTTCGGTGTCGTGAACAGAATCGCACTTGCGAGCGGTCTCGGAAAGAGTTATTTGTGGTATTCGGCAGGTATTCGGCAAGTCCCCTATTTGCCCAGTCTAATAGACCGGCGAGTGCGTTTGAACGAGCTGTCACCGGCAAACAGGGGTACCACAGCTGTTATTTCGAGAGCAACAGACAACGGGTGCCATTAGCACTCGCGCCTACGCGTGGGATTCGACAGAGTTCAGCCGCGAGCGACCGCCGCGAGTTGATCACAGCGTCGTCAGTGAAGACTTCGCTCGCGTTCGAGGTGCGTGAACCCGCGTTCGATACCCCTACGCGCCCGTTTCCGTTCGCGTCGCGGCACGCGAAATTTAGGAATCAGCCCCGCTAAACATCTTTCCCCGGCTTCGCATCCGCAGGCTGCGCAGACGCGCCTGAGACCACACCTCGACCACCATGAACGGATCCGGCGATAAGGGCGTGTTAGCGACACACCAGGGGAACGCGTACCGCCCCGGAATGGCCACCGGAACGGCCAACGCGGCCGGTACGTTCCAGAAGCCGGCGCCCGTCATGCAGGCCCCGGGTGCAACGACCGCGGGCGGTGCCGGCAAGGAGAACGCCACCGCCTCGCGCGCCGCGGCGGCGCCCGCGAGCACCAGTGCGCCCGTTCAGCAGGAGGAGAAGCGTTGGCAGGTACGTGTCGACCCGATACCCACGCGACAGTGCGCTCCCACGACCCAACCGCGATGCAGTCGCGCGTCTCCGGCGCGGGGGGTTCCCCCGGACGTCGCAAACGGATACACAAAAAACGAAATTGGGGGCACCCTCGCAACCCCCCCCATCTTTCGCGTGCTGACATCCACCCCGCTCCCGACCCCCGCAGCTGAGCGACTTCGACATAGGCAAACCCCTGGGCCGCGGCAAGTTCGGCAACGTGTACCTGGCTCGCGAGAAGAACAGCAAGTACATCGTCGCCCTCAAGGTTCTGTTCAAACAGCAGCTGCAGCAGTCGCACGTCGAGCACCAGCTGCGACGCGAGATCGAGATCCAGTCCCACCTCAGGCACCCCAACATCCTGAGGCTCTACGGGTACTTTTACGATCAGGTGAGAGTCGTGCCGTTGCGTACCATCCCCGGGATCCGACCCTCCAACCTTTGATGTCCCGTGGCACCCACGCGAGAGTCGGATGGGGGTGCCATGATTTCGACGCAACAGAAAACTTGTCCCCCTCGCGATTGCCGCTGACGCGCCCCCCCCCTCCATTCCCACCAATCGAACAGAACCGCGTGTACCTGATCCTCGAGTACGCCGCCCGCGGTGAGCTGTACAAGGAGCTCCAGAAGGCTAAGAGGTTCAGCGAGAAGCGCTCCGCCACCTACATCGCGTCGCTCGCCAGGGCGCTGACGTACTGCCACAAGAAGCACGTGATTCACCGCGACATCAAGCCCGAGAACCTCCTCATCGGCATCAAGGGTGAGCTGAAAATTGCCGACTTTGGCTGGAGCGTCCACGCGCCCAACTCGAGGCGGCAGACGCTCTGCGGTACGCTCGACTACCTGCCCCCAGAGATGGTCGAAGGGAGGGACCACGACTCCGCCGTCGACGTGTGGTCCTTAGGCGTCCTCGCGTACGAGTTTCTGTGCGGTGTGCCGCCGTTTGAGGCTGAGGGCCACAGCGAGACGTACAAGCGCATCCTGCGGGTGGACCTTCACTTCCCTGCGCACGTGAGCGTCGATGCTCGCGACATGATCAGCGGGCTGCTGGTGAAGGATCCAAAGGCGCGTCTGCCGCTGAGCAAGCTGCTGGACCACCCATGGATCAAGAAGAATGCGTCACCCAACGGGATCCCGCAGGCTGAGTAAACAAAGGAAAGAGGTCGGGTCCGAAGTAGAACGGGAAGAGAGAGGACCTCAGGTGATGAGGAGGATCCGAACGGGAGAGAGAGAGATACGAGAGGAGGGGGCGTCTTATTATTTCCGCGTGGAGACGCGGAAGCACACGTGACAACAGCACCCTTGTTGAAACGAGAGTCAAACGAATTCATTTTACATTCGTATCCAACTCGACTCATCCGTCGCTCCCTTCAATCACTCAAAGATTGGAAAGTCGTCCACGTACCCCATGGCGTATCGCATGTAACTCACCGTCGCGTTGAGGAAGTGGTCACGCTCGATAGCCCGCACGTACGGCGACCTGTCCTCGCTCTGCGTGAAGTGCTCGTTCGCCGCGAGCTCCTCCCGGCTCCACCGCCCGACGTCAAACTCACCCGCGAGCTTCACCATCTCGCCGACGTCCCCTTCGTCAAACTCCAAAAACCTGAGAACCTTTCCCATGGTCCGATCGAAATCCTTGAAGAAGTCCTCGAGCTTGACGTTCATGCCGCGCGGGTCGCGTTCCACGTCGCGGTACGCCAGCGCCAGCATCCGGAGCTCATCGTCCGCCATTGAAATTTCAGCCAACATCGCGTCCCCGGGCCCGGCACCCTCCGCCCGCACCAGCCGCTCCGCGTAAGTTCCCCCGCCGAGCTCCACCGACGGCTCGAACAGCCAAGTCTCGTCCGCCGGTAGCCGTCGGTGGTACAGGTACCCGGAGATCAAAACCTGCGTCGGGTCACGGACCACGTGAACCGCTCGGTAGTCAGGGAATGTGGAGACCAAGCTGGCGCACTCGCGGGGAACTGAGTTATTACCCTCGCCCTCGCCGCCCTTGCCCTCGCCCTTGCCCTCGCCCTTACCCTCGACGCCATCGTCGCCGTTGTCCTCGGGCCCTCGAACTCCGAGCATGAACTCCGGGAGCTGCTTCCCGAGGTGGTAGTCGAGGATGACGTTTGCCTTTGCCGCCGCGTCTCGTGACTTCATCCCGCTCTTCTTCCCCTCCCCCGGGTGGTCCTCCATCTGCCGTATGTCCGCGAACGGGCCGTATTTCGCCGCCCACCTCGGGTCCGACGCGATGTGCGAGAAGACGTCGCGCATGAGCGCGGTGCCCGTCTTGTGGTGCGTGGAGACGACGCGGACGAGGGAGGCGGGCGAGCCGGGCGGGCGGGGGCTTTTGCGCACAGCTGTGTTGGTCACCGAGTCAGCGCGTTCGTGGTGTTTGCTGTCGCGTCGGTCCTCGGCGGCGCGCCTGGCGATGTCCCGCACGTTGGACGTGGTTCTGTCTGCCATGGCGTCGCGGTAGGCGTACATTGGGAGGCCGAGGACGCCGCGGGTCCCGACCGAGGCGCACTTTCTCGCGTCTCTTCCCAGAAAGTTTCCAGCGGCGGCGTCCTTGAGACTCGACACCGTGTCCCAGATGCCCGCCGTCACGAGCGACAGGCGCTCACGCCAGGCGTCGTCGCGCGATTCGGAGATGATCGCGCGTCGCCTGTCCACGGGAACCGCGGTGAACAGCAGGCACGTGAATGCCCAGAACACCACGATACAGGCCCAGAAGGATAAGTTCCTCGGCAACCCACAGCTGTGGCGCTGCTTGGCCCGCCGGTCGCCGGATGACGCGCGCCGCGTCGGTTTATCGGGGCTCGACGGCGGTGACATCGACGCGGGCAGGCGTACGTCGACGTACGTCGGCCGATGCGTCACGCGTTCGCCCGCGCGCTCCATTATTGTCATGCGCGTCTTCTCGGACACAGCTGTGCACAAGCTCGGTTTCAAGTTGTTCAGTCCAAGAGAAAGTCCTCTCGGGTGAACAAACCGTCACTCTTCGGGCGCGCGCGTGTGGGAGGCGGCGCCGTGACGAGTGACTCGGCCGGCATGTACGACCCGCCCGCGTCACCGCGGTTCCGATACCCCGCGCCCCTCGACGAGGATGACGACCTGCCGACGACGCCCGGCGGCGGCGAGTCCAGCCTCTTCACCACGACGGCGAACCCGCTCACGAAGCCTCCGCTCGCGCCTTTCAGGGGCGCGTGGGCTGAGACCCCGCGCTCGCCGCTGAAGCGCGGCAAGGCTGGGAGCGACGAGCGACGCGGCGCGACGCCGACGAAGCTCGCGAAGAGCCCCGCGCGGAGGAGGGTGCTCTCCGACCTTTACGGACGGCTCACCGTGGCCACGGAGCGCGAGCCGTTCGAGGGCGCGTCGGGGGAAACTGAGGCGACTGGAGAGGAGGCGGCTGGAGAGGAGGTTGGGTCGCAGAGGGCGGCTCGCGCGCCGCTGCGGGTGGCGTGCAGGCCGCCGAGGAGGTCCGAGGATGGGCCGAAGATCATCCAGCTCCTCACCCCCGTCTCC
>Ga0206682_10003042_pt1 | contig 14669 bp, 22 predicted proteins | sample M240m12015metaG_FD_155444 | JGI IMG/M metagenome (GOLD analysis project Ga0206682, IMG submission 155444) | Ammonia-oxidizing marine archaeal communities from Monterey Bay, California, United States - M2 40m 12015 | ecosystem: Environmental > Aquatic > Marine > Intertidal zone | place: USA... | reverse complement strand
GCTAGTGTTAACTCTATTACTTAGGTTAGTATTACAACTGTCGCCAGGTTTGTTGAAGCACATGACATAACGCCAACTGTAGTGGACTTTGTCTATGCTTACGCCTGTACCTGTTAGTGCTTGATTGATTGCATATGTTATAGCAAACGTGTTGACACATTCGCCAAAGCGAACTGTTTGGGTACTCCAATTTGAAACATTAACTTGTGCGGCTGTTGTTCCACTAGGACATCCATATTGTGGATTCGCAATGGTTCCGTCATCTAAATCTAGTGTGTATGGGCTTGTAGTTGTTGGACTGGTCGGAGCTGATGTGTCTGCTAAAGAAAAACTAGAGTAACAAAAGCAGAATACCAACAAGACCAATGCCTTGCATAGCACCTTCAAGTTTGTCATTCTTTCGAGTCTCCTCCTCTTTGTTTATAGGTTTTAAATCTTCGTTAGCATCCCATTCCTGCTGGGCTTCTTCTCCAATTTTACCTAAAAACGGACAAGGGGTGCCTGCCATTTCCATTGCTCTAAAAACTCTGTCATCTTGACACATGATACTGACGGCTGCGACTTTCATACCCATGTCATATATTGTTTTGGCTAGTTTTAGCCTTTCACAATTTAAGTCACGTACTGTTGATCCGCCACTGATACCTAGTATCTGAGTTTGTACTGCGCCTGATATACCTACAGTACATAGATCACTATTACTGCTATTAATACTCGGTGAAATCGCACTCGGAGGTGGACTTTTTACGGTTGTTTTGTTGTCACCTTTTGTTGTGACTGTGCTGTTACTAGTTGATTCTGTTACAATAGGATCAGCATAAGCCACGCTTCCTAGTACAAAGAAAAATAGTAGCATCAATGTTTGCAATAATACTTTCATAGTATGCTGTCTCCTTAATTAACTACTACTATTTATTATTTTTAGCAATTTCTTTAACCTATGCTTTAATAAAATAGTAGTCATAAGAAAAGGGAGCATCTCTGCTCCCTTTAATGTAACCTAAGTTACGTTCCTAAGGTAGTTAGGACTGATTATCAACTAATCAGTTGATGTTTCATCATGAGGTAGACTATTATCATTCAATAGTCCGTCTCTCTTACGTTTATCAAGCCAACTATGTTCAACACTGTGTACATATTTGGCATTTGGATCTTTATTTAGAATATAATGAAGTCTTTCATCACTTGCATCTACAGGAATATCAAGCAAGGTATCTAGTGACTTTAAGTATTGATGTCTAAACAAGTACAATAGTTCTACACTTAAAAACACATGAGGGTGTGCTGTTAAGTCTTCTACTTTGTTGAGAAAGTTATGATAACTTTCTACTCCTCGTTTCCTTAGTTGATTTTGTCCCATGATATTTTGGTCTCTACCAATAATACCAACTTGGAGGTTTCCTACTTTACTAAGTTCGCTTAATACTTCTTTGTAGTTAGGATAAACTGTTTGCTTTTGCCCGTCTATAATATCTACATATGGACCACTTACACTAAGAACCCAATTCTCACTTAATGACCAATCATATTCTTTAATAGTTTCGGGATGTGACCAAATATCTTTAAAAGGTGCCGCATCGTGGTTTATCCAATACTCTCTTAACAGGTCATCCCAACCCGAGACATCATTGTGCATAGATAATGCTTTTGAGAATAAATGATTACCGGATCCTTGTGGCCCGGTAATCACTAAAATGTTTGCCATTATTTTACTAACTTGTCTTTGTATACTGCTGGAATATTTAGAGCAGTATTTGAAAATTCAACTAAATCACGTAATGAATCTTCAGTAATGAATGACATTAATGTATCTCTACGATCATTTCCTGCTTCACCAATAACCCATTCATACTTTCCAACTTTCTTTTGGATAGCCTTAATCGCCTGTGGGTCTTTAGACATTTCTAACAATGCTTTTTGTAACAACTCTGCATTAGGGTTACCTGCGTTTACCCAAAATGCTTTTTGTAAAGCATCACGGAATGATTTAACAAGTACATATGCATCATACATTGGTCCTGATGGAGCCTCACCCCACTTTTGTTCATACAAGATTTCCATTTGTAAACCTGGGTGGTTTGGATCATCTGCATGTGAACCGTCTGCTTGTAGAATTCCATGATGGAACCAAAGCTCTGCATCTTCATTAGGAGCAATATGCTTCTTATATGCGGCAGGGTTTTCTCTGTCAACAGTTAGTTCGCCACGTTTAAATGCTAAACGTCTGTCACCACCATTACCAAATCCCGGTACCCAATTAACTTTTGATTTAAAACAAGTTGTGTATTCAGCAATTGAGTCTAGTTTACCACACAATAGTAAAGCCATTCCCATTGCATCTGGCACACGACCTGACTTAGATGCAAAGATAATATTATCCAAATCAGCATCTAATCTTTTACCGACAATAATGTTTAAATTCATCATACCAATTGATTCCCAATCAGCATAGTTATAGTCTACATCTTCTTGTAAGAATGATACACCATTACCACCATGTGATACCATAACAATAGTATCATCAAATCTTAGTTCGTTTTGAAAGGCGTTAACTGCTGGAATGTCTCTTGCACCCGGAAAGTTTCTAAGTTTCAAAGTATGACCAGGCATAAATCTTTGTAGTTCTTTTAGAACAATTTCTGTCCATACAGTTGTTCCTGAACCTGGTTTCTGTGGAACAACAAATGTAAATGTTTCAGCTAGTGCTGACGATGTAATTCCTAGTGTTAGTACTAGGGCTAATAGAATTTTCTTCATTTTATTCTCCTTATTAGTTAAATTAAGCGTATTCTAGTTTACTTCTTTTTGTTATGCCAAATATTAATAACATAACAACAAAACTCATTATCACCAAAAACAACGGTCTGTCTAACAATCTATCTATAGAATAAATTGTTGTCATTTGTAGTGTTAATGCTTCTACTTTAGTAGCAAGTATAAATGCCATTAACATAGCTGGTCTACTAAACTTGTATTTTCTCATAAACAAACCTAAACAAGTAGTAACAACTAATATAGCATAATCTTGCCATCCGCCTGTGTATTGAACACAAGCCCATATTATAAATCCCACTAAAAATGGGAAATAGTATATGTAAGGCACATAAGTTATCTTTGCAATGTATTTGTTAAATGCTACACAAATAACTCCAGTGATAACTGTAGCCCACATAAATCCAAATGTTAAACTGTCAAAGAACTTTATATCTGCGGCAATTTCTTGTGTTCCTAATTCAAAACCCAAGTAAGCAAATAGTCCTAACAGTACTGCGGCAAAACTAGCTCCTGGTATTCCAAACAATACTGTTGGAATCATGCTTGTTGCCTTTTGAGCATTGTTGCTACCTTCCGGTCCTACAACTCCTCTCAAATTTCCGTTTCCAAATTCTTCGTTAGGGTGAGCGGCTACTGTGGAACCATAACTCATCCAATCTCCCATTGCACCACCTAGTCCTGGTAAGAAGCCAACAAATGCTCCTATGCCTCCACCACGTAATGCATCCCATTTATATTTCCAAACTGCTTTAATGCCTAGCCAAGTCTGATGCGTATGTGTTTGTTTGCCATCTAATGTTGCAATAGAATTTCCTCTACGCCAGCCTGCAATGATTTCAGGGAAAGCAAATAAGCCAGCTACCAACGGCATAAGTTGTACACCATCACCTAAGTATTCCCAACCAAATGTATATCTATCAAAGTTTGTCATTGGGTCTGTGCCAATTAATCCTATAAAGATACCTGCACATATGGCTATAATACTTCTGAACCAAAACTTATTACTAACAAAACCCACACATGCTAAACTTAATAAGATAAATGCCCATAGTTCTGGAATACCAAAATACATAATAAGTTTTGCATATTGAGGTAGTAACGCAAATGTTAATGTACCCCAAAATAATCCATTTAATGTTGATGTTACAATTGCGGCCGTTAATGCTTCAGTGGCTCTACCTTGTTGTGCTAGTGGATAACCATCTACCATTGTAGCAGCGGCACTGTTTGCACCCGGAATACCTAACAGTATTCCTGCATAAGTATCACCTGTTGTACTTGCGGCAACTACTGCCATACAAAATACAACACCCAAGTAAGGATCAAAAGCAAAGTAACTAATAAAGCCAAACATAGCAACTAAGCCTGTGGTAGCACCGGCGCTAGGTATTAAGCCAATTATTAATCCGTAAAATGTTCCTGCGAGTAAAGTAAGTATTGCACTCATGTGTTATGGTTCCTTGTAATGAATTTTAGCCAAAGAAAGTCCGTGCCTAAGACACAATTCTTTTGCATTAAGTAAAACATCTATTATTTTTTTGATGAGTTACGCCTCTGGTCCCTTGACGATCGTCTGGGTATGGCGTATGTTTGGAACAATACAACTCTGTATTGTTTAGTATAGTTTTATTTATCTTTTCTTAGCACAAAGTAGTATCTAGAGCCTCTATCACCGTCTTCTTGTCTTAGATCAAGAATAGAACAGTTTAAAGTTGAAGCACTGTTAATAATAAATTGGCTATTCCAGTTAAAAAAATCAATCCACTTGGCTTCTGGTGCCTTGTGTTGTGTTCCTGGGTTTGCTCTAAAGTAAAGTAACCCATTTGTTGTTGTTAAATTAACTGCATGTTCTAGTTCATTATATATTTTATCAACTGAACCAAAATTAATACTTCCTAAACAAATAACAATATCAAATGGCTCTGTACTATTATAATCTATAATACTACTTTTAACATCTGCTTTGTCATTATAAGGATCAACTCCAATTAGGTTACTTATTTTACCTTTGAACTCGTTGTATCCACATCCCAAATCTAATACACTTCTAGGTTTAAGTTTGTTAACTTCGTCAATAATACTTAATCCACTATATTTGTATTTCTTTGTTTGTGGTTGCCATACTTTACTAAAATAGTTTTCTAGTACTGCATGATCAATAATGTCAGCAAGATCGTTTATGCTTGTATGATAAAGTTCTGTAGGCTTTATCAAAACACCAAACGTTCCATTTACTGCTTGACTAAGTAATGCATTATCACGCATCAATTGTGGACTAGCTATTAATAGTTCGTTTAGTTCTTTTGCAATCTTGCTATTCATTATTACTCTTTCATAGTTTTCATCGTTTTAGGTTTTTCAGCAGTCAGTTTCTTACTGATTGCTTTCTTATCCTTAGCCTTAGAAGTCGCCGAGTTCACCTCCTGAATAGGCTTCTTCTTGGTTGTGCTTTTTTTAGATGATTTTTTCTTACCTTTCCCTGACAAGTATGCAGGTGCATGATTCTCACCTTTATACGTTGCAGGGTCAACACCTTTACCAAAAAATAATTCAGTTAAGGTAGGTAAATCTTTTAGTGATTTCCACAAGGGCCCTCTCCTATAGATTGTTTTTCTTTTCTTGGATTTCCTTACGTCTTTCTTTTGAAAGTTTTCCAATGTTGCCTAGTGCTTTTCTGGCACGTGCGGCAGCGGCTTTGACGCCTTTATCTTCAAAGTTTTGATGCTCTGCAAGATATGTTTCGTAACTTACTACGATTTCATCATGTGTATTCATAATGTTTTCTCCCTTATTCTTGTTCGCTAGTAGCGACTTTTTTGATATTAACAGCAGTAGTTTTACCTCTGTTTTCTCCTATATCGAAAGTAACATCGTCACCCTCAGTTATAGTTTGAATACCAGCTTCTTGTAGTGCTGAAATGTGTAAAAACACATCAGACTCTTGTTCGCTAGTTTCAATGAATCCATATCCTTTAGTTGGATTGAACCATTTTATTTTTCCTGTAGTCATTATTTCCTTTTCTTACCCAAAGTGCTTTGTTATGCTCTTTGGCATCTTTTGTTTAATTGGATTCCATATTGCTGCTTCTGCCTTACCTATTAATTTAGGTCTTGGTACAAGCCAACCTATTAGTATCCCGAGAATAAAATATCCCATTTATTGCTCCTTTACTCTGCTATTAGTAGCAGATTAGTATTATTATAGTGTACTTGTAGACTGTTGTCAAGTGTTTATTCGCCATTCTTTTAATTCTGGAACATAATCACATAGATCAAACCCTCTATGCTCGTTCATTTGGTCTAAAGTACGAAAAAACAAATCTTTCATTAATTTTTCTCTTTCTTCAATTGGTGTATCACTATTATAAGAAGGTTTTAGTATTTTCTCATAATCTAAATATATTGCACTTGTATTAACAATATTACAGTTGAGTTCATTGAACTCAAGTTGATTATTATCATCAGCAAAGTGTTTTTTTAACTTATCTTGTTGTTTATTATACAGTTGCTCTGGCAATAATCCAATTGTATGATGAGGCTCTCGTGCAATACTACTAAAATTTATATTCTTAAAATATCCTTCCAGTTGTTGTTCAGCAAAGAACTTTCTAATTTTATCTAGTAGAAAATAGTTATATAGAGAAATAGTAACGTTTACTGATATTTTATTATTTGTTAATTTGCTAACGGTTTTCATATTAGCAATTGTTTTTTCAAAGTTGCCTCCTCTAATCCATTTATATGTCTCAGAAGTAACTGCGTCTATACTAGCTATAAAGTTTACGTTAGGTAGGTTTGCTATTATATCCATTGCTTCGGGAGTTATTGCATGAAAGTTACTTACTATATGTACTTGGCAATTAGGATTAACTTCAATTAACTTTTGTAGTATTCTTATATTTCTAATATCAGCGAAAGGTTCGCCACCTTTAATCATTAAATGTTCTAACCCGTATAAAACTTTTTCTATCTTTGCAATATTTTTATCTGCAACCTTTTGAAGTGGAGTAACTGATCTATTAAACTTTCTATCTAGTTCTTGCCATTTACTAGACCATTCGCTGTTGCATGTGGCACAATCGGCGTTACATATATTGCTCAATGTATATTCTAAATATCTCATTGGCCTATGATCGTTCATCTGCCAAGCCTTCCAATCATCATCAAAGTTTTTAAATTTAAAAGTATTGCCCATTGAAGTTTTAAATGGGTTTAAATCTTGTAGTTCCATTTGATAGCAAGTATTACAAGGTGGCATTATTGAGTATTTTCCTTGTCCTAGTCCTTTTCTAAATTTTTCCATTACGGAATCGTTATAGAATAATTCCAAATCATCTACATTATCAATATGTGCCAAGGGGAGATCCTGTCCCATACAACAAAGAACTATATTACCTGTTGGTCCTATATAAAACCCTGTAAATGGATGCTTGCATAAATTGTTTTCTAATTTACCTTGCTTATTCCATTTATGGTATATTAATGAATCAGAACCATTCATACTTTTTACAATTGTACAATAATATCGTCAAACGCTGGTCTAGGATATATTTCTTCAACATCTACTGGTGCAAATGGAATAGGTTTTTCTTTATTAATTCTTGGATCAAGATAGTCGTGTCTTGTTTCAATATCTTTACCATACCCAATACCCATAATAAATCTAAAATCTAATGCCTTTTCATCTTCTTCTAACTTAAATATTTCAGTAGCTTCTTCATAGTTAATGCAAATGTTTGCACACATACCAGTTTGAATTCCTCTGTTAGCAAGTGCAAGCATTATATATGCACTAAAGATACCAATCTCTATGTTTTCTGTTTGTGTTTGAGCACCATGTTCATCATTGGTTCTAAGTTTTCCTTTACCTTCACCATCATATACTCCTCTAACACTGTCAGGTTCATATCGTCTTTCTAAGTCTGCAACGAATCTTGCATTAAAACCTATTAGCCAAGGTGCAAGTACTTGTGGATTTCCATGATCTTCTTCTATAGTCATGTGCATATTTCTTTGACAGATTCCCATTATTTGTTTTCTTATAGCAGGATCATCATTACGCATTAATCTAACTTGATATGGGAATTGCAAGTTTTTACTTGGTATATGAGCATGTACTTCTTTTAATGCTTCTAGTATTAATTCTCTCTCTGGTATACGTTCTTCGTCCCATGCGAATGTTGTATGCCTTTTTTCAAATACGTCAATTAATGTATTCATTATTTTAACTCTCCCTTATCTCTCATTTTAGCTCTAATCTTAGTAGCTGATATTTTTTGTGTTTCCTCATCCAAAACTATTTCCTCAATTTTGTATCCGACACCTCTACCATAACAGATATTTGTTATGTTTGGTACTAGTATTATTTTAAATTGTTCTGCAAATTCTGGATTAAGTCTATCTTCTATATTCTTTTTAACTGTATCAAAATCAAATGGGTTATCGTCTACACCTTGTACATCTCTAACCATTATTAATACTTGACCTGTCTTTTTTAAAATCTCTTTGAACAACTTGTAATGTCCATCGTGAAACGGTTGCCACCTGCCCAACATCTGTGCGGTTGGCTTTTTGCTATCAAACATTATGAAAAATCCATTCTCCAAGGATACATTGTATATCCTGCTGGCTTTAAAATATATTCTTCAAACAATATAATAAGTACGATACCAAACACATACCTTACCCATGTAGGCCAAGTGGTTTGCCATGTAGTAAATGGTTTCAATATCCACATCCAAAAACTTGCTATTTTACCCCAGAACCAATCACCAATATTAAAAGGTGGTGTCTTCCATAGTACTACAGGAATTAGCAACCACCATACCCATACTGGATAACTATCCTCGGCTGCATCAAAATAGATTGCTAACCCAATTATTGCTAAAAGATATAAACCTATATATTTTTTTAAATGTTCCATTATTCTTCTGTGTCTGTCTTGCTGAATTCAATATCTAGATCTACTAACCCGTGTTGAATATCACCTGCTAATGCTCTTATATCGTCTAACATAAATTGTACTTGTACTTTATCGTAACTACCTGCAGTTTTATAACGTTCTCTGTGTAACATTAAACCTTTTGTGTGTAGTACTTTTATTTTGTCGTATACTTGTTCTATTGAGTGTGCCATAGCATTCCTTTCTAGTCGTAAATAAATGGGTCCTTTTTCTTTAGTTCTTCTAATTTCTTTTTCATTTTGCGTTTGTATTTCCATTCTGCAATTTTGTTCTTAATCCAACTAATCATTGTTTGCCCTCTTTTGTGAATACTGGAACATTGTATTGTTCCTGCCAACGCTCTGCGTCTGCTTCAGTATCTACCATTGGTTCGCCTTTGATGTTTAAACTTGTATTCAACAACATAGGACAACCTGTTTTGTTTTTCCATTTAGTAAGTAGCTCAAATAAGCCTGGGTGTTGTTGTTTGTTCACAGTTTGTACTCTGCTTGTGTTATCTAAATGTGCAATAGCAGGAAACAATTCCGGTTGTTTACAAACACTTGTGTATTGCATGTATGGTCCAACTGGTCCATCAAAGTAATCACTTGCATCTGCTTCAAGTATAACTGGTGCAAAAGGCCTAAATTCTTGTCTACGCTTGACAGTATTTACCCTGTCTTTGACATCTGTTCCACGAGGGTCTGCTAGTAAACTTCTATTACCCAATGCTCTAGGTCCAAACTCTGCTTTGCCGTTAGCAACTCCAACTAGTCCTGTTGATTGCAATTGTTTTAGCGTATTGTTTACTGGATAGTCGCCTGCAATGTTGTATCCTTGATAAGGACCTGTCCACTCTATAAAATCTTGTTGATAGGCCAATACTGCACCCAAACTACTGCCTGCATCACCTGGGTTAGGCATTATCCAAACATTTCCATTGTATTCGTTGTATGCTATACTGTTTGCAACACAATTTAATGCACAACCACCCATAACAACTAGGTTATCACTGTCTACTAACTTCTTTGTTTGTTTAATTAAATGTTTGAATACATATTCATAAACTGCTTGTGTGGCTGCGGCTATGTCGGCATAATCTTGTATTGTATTAAGTTCTGGAGCCCACCAAGTACAACCTCGGTGTAAGTTATGACGGAATTTGATTCTAGGACTATTTGGTTTAAGTGGATAAAAGAAGTCTTCAAAGATACGCTTCTTAAAACGTTCAGGATCGCCTAATGCGGCCCAACCCATTAATATGTATTCATCTTCGTTGGGTTTTAATCCAATTCGTTGAGTCATAGCACTATACCATAAACCCACACTGTTTGGATATCCTTGACTAAACACACGTTTTAGTTCTCTGTCTTGTCCCTTCCATATGCTTAGTGTTTCCCATTCACCAATGCTATCTACAACCAATACTGCGGCATCTCTGTAGTTGCTTGTGTAGTAACCTGCGGCTGCATGACTGTGATGATGTGCTACACTGTTATACTTGCGTAGTTCGGGATTACCTTCTCTGTTTAACCAACCCAAATAAGGAATACAACTCTTTACTATTGGTTTGTTAAATGCAGTATGATATTGTCCTGCCCATATTTGCCTAGCACGTTTCCACATGTCACGTTCATAAAACACAACTCTATCTGGATACCCACCAGCGTCTAGTGTTTGCATTACTGTGTCTGGATGTAGGTCTCTGTCGTTCTTTTTACGACTACTGCGTTCTGAATGTGCAGCGAATACTAATTCGCCATCAACTACACTAGCAATACTGCTATCGTGGGTTCCTACATTGACTCCCCATACGGTACTCATCTAAAGAAATACGCTCTCAATATCTGATCAAAGTAATCGTATATTGCATACAGTCCTGCTAGAATACATATTCCAGCTAGAAACACTGTTGCCCATAGTTGTCTTTTGATTGTTGTTTTATTCATAATTCTGTGTTCTTACCTGCGTAGTAACCGGCTGCAAATGCTCCTGCGCCTCTGGCAGTTCGTTTTGCTGCATCTCGTCTTGCTTGTGCTCTTGCTGATCTGGCCCATTGTTGGTATGTTTCTGGATCATTGATTCTAGTCCATTCTTGGTAATCCCAGGTCTTTTTGTCAATAGTTCCAAGGTATCTGGCTGTTCCAAACCCTCCGAATATAAATGTTAGAAACAATCCCAAACCCCAAAACGTACTACTAAACAATATTGGAAGTGCTGGCCACAATATGTATCCATATGTCAACATACCCTTCAGCTTGTTGCGTTTAACTACTAGTTCATATGGGATTTGTTTATTTCTGTATCCTCGTCCTAGTGGTAAAAATGCATATACAATGTGAGCAATTGTTAACCCCACAAACCATAACATTCCAATTAATATTCCATATCCTTCGCTGTCTGACATACTGTTCTCCTTTATTTTCTACTCATTCCACAAGGTTCTGGATTAAGTCGTTGCCATTCTTTGTATTGATCAATGACTTCTTCTTTTACATCTTGATAAACCATATCATGAATACTGCTTGCACACCATTCACAAAAGGTAACTGGCATTATACCAAAGTGTCCTTGTATTCCACCTGCATCTTCGTCGTACGGACTATCACATATACTACAGGTATTTCGTGGTTCAAAAGCAGTTAATACTTCTTTTGGACTTGGCTTGGCCATTAACTTATTGCTCCGTTGCGTACACGCTTACTGTTTGGATGTCTCTTAGCAGTATGTGTAGCATGACTCATGTTCTTACGTAATTGTTTCTTGTTGCGTTCTACTATTACAAATGGTACATTCCTTTTTCCCATCTTTATTCTCCATTAAATGATATTATAACTATTTATACAACTCTGCTCAGTATCTATAGTAATAGTATTATAGCATGATCTTAACCAGATGTCAATGACAGCGTATATAAATACAGCAATGAAACACACTATACTTCAATACAACACAGACGGGTTTCACCATGGAAGCGATTACTTTAATACAGTAACCACTGATGTAGATTATGCATTATTCCAAAGACTAACAATTGAAGATGAATTGTCTGGGCCAAACATAGCAGAAATCCATTTAGAACGAAGTATTAGCCATTCCCAAGACTGTTCTTATATTGGCATAACAAGATTCAATGGTAAATCAAAATTTGAATCGTGTGAATCGTTTGATTTACCAAGCTCGGACCTAGCTCGTGCAACCAAAGATGATACTCAAGGTTCTAAAGCATTGTGTACAGGAATTGATAAGATTCAGTACTGTAGTGTACTGCCTACATTTCCAAATGGATTTGAAGGTGGGAGTATAACAAGCAATGATACATTAAAGGATATAGAATTCCTATTAAACAAACTCAAACACTACAATTGTATAATAGCTGGAGACTTTCATCACAAACCCGGAGATTTCCCCGAATTGGATAACCTAATCAAAGAATATGGATTCACATCATATCTTGATCAATACGATACATTTTATCACCCAGAAGGCAATACGTTTAACTTGGATAGAATGATATCAAACATCTCTGGTCTCAGTGTAAGCAATATATTGGTTCATCAACCAACTGTACCGAGTAAACATCTAGCAATAACATATGATGTAACCTACTAGTGTGTTTTATCGATAAATAATACTAATAAGGGGATACATTTATGATAGCAGACTTAACACAATACAGTTTCAAACACAAAAATATTCACGAAACAATACGTTGTCAGCGTAACTTTGATTGGAATAATCCTGTCAGCTTAGAACATCTAGAAATACTTGACGAATACGTACAAAAACCAGGACAACAACAAGGGGAACACACTTGTACTGCTTTTAAGATCTACAATAACTATGAAAAGGTACAGGAACTAAACAACCAATTATATCAAGTAAACGAACAAGTACTTGCTCCATTGGTGTATGTGTTTACCAGCGATGGGAAACTAGGAGAAAAGAACCCCTTCTTTGCAGGATTTAATTCGGGTATGGTAGCAAAAGTGGCAAACGAATTGGGATATCAAACAGGATTTTGTTTGTGTGGAGTTGGATCAAACAATGCTAAATGGAAAAGCTGGTGTAGAGAAAACGGATTACTAGGTACACATTACAATAATTTGGAATTTATATTAAGTATAGGACATCCAGAACCAGGCAGAGAATACAACGATAACGGTTCGTACACAGATAACCCGAGCGACGATCACGAACATTACACTTACAACTGGAGTGAAGTTAAGGAACTGTAAAGCATGATTAGAGTCGACGGACACGCTTGTTGGCACGAATTACTAAATGGTAATACACTGCTATACAGTAGCATAGACGAACTGGAACACAACCTAGGTTATACTGATAGCATAGCTGTAGAAGTAAGCAGTTTAAACCTAACTGAAGCAATTATTGTATTAGACAAGTATCTACCACAATTTCCAAACATAAAGTATGCATTGTATTATAGAACTCCAAAACCTCACTTGGATCCCAATTACGCACATCAAGACGACATAGACACATTCAAAGACTGGGTGGATTCCCACTCATATCCTATTCGTGTAGACTTACACAACTTATCAAGCATCGAACATAGCAGTATGCCAGAAACTCACATAGACAGTGCTATCCATCATTTGGAAGGTTTATATTGGATCAAGGACGGAATGAATTACGGTCCAAACGAATGTTATACTGGAACCGAACTTCCCAATTACTATTATAGATGGTGGAGAATGATTAACGCTAACAGAAGCAGTTATACACTAGAACAGTACCACAACATGATACTCAACAGTTTACAATAACCAATCAAACAACAACCACAAACCCCCAACAACTAGAGCAGTACTACCAACTTGATAACACCACCAAAGCAGCCATTTGGTACGGCTCATTAGACTCTTATTCTCTTTATAAAACTTTCTAGGTACGTTACGCATGGTAATATTTATATAACATACTAGATTTTGTTGGGATTCAAACGAGGCAGAACACCAGTTTCGTTGTGGATTTTAGTGAGATAAGCCTTTTCTAACTGCTTGTGATAGGTAGTAAATGTTTCCTTTGATTCACCGTATAGTGGAGTAGTACATTTGACTATTTCACATCGTCTTGCCCATATACTGACAGCACCTATGTCTTTGATGCCTTCTTCGAATAGGTATTTGCGTATTCGCACATCAGTATCTGATTGCCAATCAGCTTCAAACGTCTTGCCAAAGCCTCGCAAACGTCCCATTCTGTTGGTAGTTCCTATAAGAGGCTGACCAGTTTGTTTACTATAAATGCCCAATTGTAACCCAGTTTCACCTATCTTAACAATCTCTTCGCCTAGTACAATTGCATATACCCAACTGTTGTGTGATTCATAAAGCAACATACCATTTGCACGAGCGTTTTGATATTCCCATTTACCAGTATTAGGCATTACTCGTACATCAGCTACCTTTTGGAAGCCGTCCTGTACATAACTGTTGATGTTAAATAATGGGTGTAATTCCGACATCACCCTTCTCCTATATAATTAACTTATAACCACAGTATACGACAAGACATCTTACATGTCAACCAATCTAATGTGTTTTAACGAACTTCGTAAGGGCGAGGTGCAAGTTTAAAAAGATGAATATACCCACCGGAGGTCTGCACAAATTTTTTTCAGCTCCTTATAGTAATGGATAGTTCTACATAGTAGGAGTTCTTCGTGCGGGCAGCGTTCGTGCTACCTCAAAGATTCGGTGGCACTACACGCTTTCAAACCCCACTCCGTCTCCGTATATAGTGAATTAGATAGTAAACACATAACAACGCTTATCGTGAAGTCTAATCAGGCCACTCACATAGTAGTAACAATATCAAACATAGACTAGCGTGAGATCATCAACAATACACATAGTAGTATATCTTAATCAGCCGACAACGTTAGCAATACACATAGTATAGAGATTATATATAGCAATACCATAAT
>Ga0206682_10003031_pt1 | contig 14706 bp, 24 predicted proteins | sample M240m12015metaG_FD_155444 | JGI IMG/M metagenome (GOLD analysis project Ga0206682, IMG submission 155444) | Ammonia-oxidizing marine archaeal communities from Monterey Bay, California, United States - M2 40m 12015 | ecosystem: Environmental > Aquatic > Marine > Intertidal zone | place: USA... | reverse complement strand
GACTTCACCTCCAGCAGGCTGTCAAACGGCGGCTTCAGCTTCTTGGCCAATGCCTTCATCTCAGCGAACAGCGCATCAAATAGCTGCGCGCTGGTGGGCGCCGTGACAACCGTCTTGCTCGGCACGCGCATCAACACATGCCACAGGGCAGCCATGGCGACGCCGGTACTTTTGCCGACGCCGTGGCCGCTGCGCACGCTTACACGGCGTATGGCAGGCGCGGAGACGGCGTCCAGCAGCTCAACCTGCCACTCGTCGGGCTCGATGCCAATGACCTCCTCGGCAAAGCGGACAGGGTCGTCACGATAGCGGCGCATGAGCGCCAGAAACGGGTTATCTTGGGGTGCGGGGGTGCTGGTCATTTTTTCGCGTGGCTCCTATTTTTCGGAAAACGTGAAGGGGTGGGGGGTATGGCGGGTATGCGTGGGGGGGTCATTGCAATTGCACCCCGCCGCGCCAAAAGAGGGGGGGGTCAAACCTGACCATCTGGTCAGAAAACGCGCCCGAAACCGGCTGGAATCGCATAATCGTTATTATGTTAAATAAAATATGCAGCAATATCAGCACGTTAGCGTTTTACAACTATTTAAAGTTGTATCGTTGTGCATATTGCTGCGCTGCGGAGCGGTAATATGATACCGCAATCTTGACCATCCAGTCAGGTTAAGGTAACCGCGCGCGCCTGTGCGCTTCCCTCTCTCGATGTGCAAAATCGCCATCATTCGCCATCCTCTTCCACGATCTCAGCGTCCTCGATATCGTCCACGTCGCCAAGCAACTGCGCTGCCTGCGCGTGCAAGTCGTTCACGCTGATGTTGATCGCGATGTCCTTCTGCCGCACGTCGTATTGCTGGTTCAGCTTCGACGCGATCCACTTGTCCGTGTCCACCTGCAAGCGTGACACGTTCACCGTCGCGGGATCAGCGTTCTGCGCCGTATCCACCGCGCGTGACGCGAAGAAGTGACCAGCGGCCTCCTGTGCCGCTCTGTATCGCTCCTTACGCCCGCGCTCAGCGTCGAGCCACTTGTTCCACAGCTTCCACCCCACATTGAACTCGCCAATGATCTTGCTCACGGTTTCACCGCGTGACATCCGGTCGAATATCTCGTCCTCGCCGACCGCGTTGATCGCCGCGATCTTCGCCTTCCCGATTTCACCCATCGCCAGCCTCCAGTTCACCCGCTATCGCAGCGTACCCGCACACGTCCACCCAATTGTCCGAGTGATCGCTTGAACGCGACCGCGATACCTTCAGCAGCACCATCATCGCCGCCACGTCCACCTCTGTCACAGGCACGCCGAGATACGCCGACCACATGCCAGCAATGGTCGCGTGCGACGCCTTTGCGGATCCATACGTCCGCTGCCTGTCGCCCGTGATCAAGTCACCCGCCGTGCGTAAAATATCTTCCCTCGTCACCATGGTATGTCATCCTCAATGTTATTGTTGCCACTTCCATCCACCACACGCGTCACCTTCGCGTTGGGAAACGTCTCAAACGCCTTCTGTAAAAACGCCTCGCTGAAATGCTGCTTCAGTATACACGCCGCATCCTCAAACGAGTAGACCACCCACTGCGGATACCGCTTGCGCAGCTCAGCGCATCCCTGCCTCGCGAAGCACACGATCTTCCCGTTATCCACCTCCACGCACCAAGCGTGCGGCGACAGCGGCTTATGCCCCGCGCCCTCCGCTTCCGCTTCCATGCGCTTCCACCCCGCCATGAGCTGCGTGGCGATCTTGTTCGTCCTTACGACGTCACGCTCCACGACTGCCTCCTTCAGCGCTTCATAGGCCGCCTCGAACTTGCCTGCCAGATCCGGCGTGACCAGCGACGGCAGCGCATCACCCCACCGCTCCGTCATTTCCCTCGCCACCCGATCCAGCGGCTCAAGCTGACCCCAGACAGACGCCGGTATTGGCTCCGTCCTTTCGCCAACCGTAAACTTCCCCTTCGCCGCTATCTGCTTTGCCGTAGGGCGACGCCCCTTCTGATTAGCCATGCAAGTATCCCTCCCTTCCACAGTCCGTTTTCCACCACCACAGTCCACCACCACAGTCACGTATATATATACGTTGACTGTGGTGGAAGGATTTCACTGTATTATTCCCACACTCCCACACTCCCCCACAGTCCACTGTGGTAAACGTGGACACGCTCACAAGCCCGCCTCATCGCCGTTGATCCACTCCCCGACGGTAACGATTTGCACGTCACGCCCAGCGCGTGCATCCGTCCACTTGGCCGTGCGCAATACGCCCGTGTCGATCCACGTCTTGGCGATTGCCTTGGCCTTCGCCTTTTCGTGTTTCTTCTCCAAGTCCAGATCCAGCGCGCCTGCCACCGCCACGCCGATCCAGCGCTTGCTGCGCACGTTTTCGCGGTACGGGTCATCCGCCGCCTCCGCCGCCCCGACGTCACGCTGCACCTTCATCGCGTCGCGCGCCGATATGCCGTCGAATAGATCCGGCATCGCATATTCCGTGGCCACGCCGACATATTCCATGTTTGGCAGCTGCACGCCCACCATGCGCCGGTAGACCGCCTTCGCTGCTGGCGGCGCCAAGTTTGCCTTGCCGTCGTCCACGCGGAATATGCCGAGGCTCTCCGCCTCTGACACGCCCAGCTTCTGCGCGTCTTCCGAGCTGATCTTGTTGATGACCCGCGCCGCACGCGCCGCCCCGATCAGCGACCCCGCGCCCCTGACGCTGTCCACGGTTGCCTCGTCGCCGTTGCCCTTGCGGATGTGATGCACCAGCGCCACGGCGCAGTCTGTCTCGTCGCAGACGCTACGCACGGCACCGACGGCTGCATTCATGGCCACGTTGTCGTTTTCGTTGATCTGGTTGGCGCCGACCCACGGGTCGATCATCACCATGCCGATGTCGTTCTCCTTGATCTTGGCCGCCATGTAGTCGAGCATTTCGTCGTTGACCTCGATCCCGTCGCGCCCCTGATTGGCGAAGACCATGTTCAAGCTCCTGCCGGCGTCGAGGAACAAGCGCCCCCGTATTTCATCGGCGGTGACGCCGTAATGCAGCATCGCCGCCGCAAGGCGTCTCTGCATCTCCTCCAGCGGATCTTCGAGGTTGATAATCCACACCTTGCACGGCTCGTGTATGGCCTCGCCCAGCAGCGGCTTGCCCGTTCCAATGCACAATGCCTCCACGATCTGCAGCGACGTCTTCCCGACGCCGCCCGCCGAGGCAAGCACGCTGACATGGCCTCGTATGTAGTGCTGCCCGTAGATCCACCGCCGCGCCGGTATTGTCGCGGGATCTATTGGCTCGTATGCAGTTGGCCACTGGCGCTCGCCTGCGATGCGCTCCTGCTTCACTTCCTCGACCGGCTTCGCCAGCGCCAGCGCCTCGCGCAGCTTCTCCGCGCCCGCTTCCTGCAGGTAGTCGTTTGCATCCTTTACGTTTTCCACGCCCAGCGCGTCGAAGCGCACGACGTGGACGTCGGTGCTGCCGTCGCCGCGCAGCACGTCGGACACCGCCTCCACGTCTAAGTCAGGGTCCGCGCAGATCGTGACGTCTGATGCGCGTGGCGCGTTAAACGTCTTCATGCCCGACTTGCCAAACGTGCAGACGATTGTTGCCTCCACATGGCCCATGATCGCCTGACGCACGCTCAGCGCATCCTCTGGACCCTCGACCAATATGATCGCGCCGCCCTCGTGCTGGTCGCCGATCCGCATGGCATTGCCGACCAGTGATCCGCGTGAATACTTGTTGATGTTGTTATGCTCGCGCTTCTTCCCGTCCGGCGTCAGCAGCACCGCCTGCACGCCGCAGACGTCGCCCTCGGCGTTGGTCGCGGGAAACAGTATCGCTGGCCCGTCGTATAAGCTGGGGCTGAAGCGCGCGACGCCCTCTGCCACGCCTGCGCGCATCCCGCGATTGTTCAGGTACAGCAGCGCCGGTCTGACGGCGTCCTTGTTCTCGCGTGATATTGGCACGCTGCGCTCCCACGCGGCCTGCGCCTTTGCGATTTTCTCGGCGCGCGTTTCCTCGTCGCGGATCAGCAGATCCTTGCTGGCCAAGCGCACGATCAGGCGATCCATCTCGCTCGGCTGGAACGGCATCGCGTCATCGTTCTCCAGCGTCTTCGGGTTTTCGCTGCCCCGCTTGAACCCGCTGCCAATGGTTGCCTTGATCTCGTGTTCCTGCAGCCCGATTGCCTTGGCAGCCGTGTGCAAGTCTATGACGCTGCTGTCTATGTTGCTGGCGTCCATGTGCGCGTGCCGACCCAGCGCGTATGCAGCTAGGTTCAGCGCCTCGTTGCGACGCCCCTGCGGCGCCATGCCGATCTCGGTTACGACGCTTTCCCGTACCTTCTGAAAATAGTTTACGCTCATCCCGCTACCCCGTTTTAACTTTTGTTATAACCACGCCCGCCGTAGCAGGCGTGGAACTTGTTATCCTAGAAGCCGAAGTCGTCTGCGTCTACAACGCTGGAAACTGGTGCCGCTGCGGTTGGCACCGGCTCCGGCTTAGGCGGTGTGCTGTCTGCGGGTTTCGCGATCCACTTTGCGATGGTGAACCCCAGATCGTATGACGTGCCTTTGCCGACCACGACAGGCGTGGACGTCGTGACGCTGACGACCGGCACCATGCCCTGCGCAAACTCTGGCGCGTTTTCCGCTTGATTGTAAAGCTTGGCGATAAACTGCCCCGTGCCGTATGAGTTGTTGCTGAACTGCGCCTTGGTGCCGTCCGACATCCAGCAGTCCACGTCGAAGCCCTGCTTGTACGCTGGCTTACCCTCCGCGTCCGTCTCGGTCGGCTTTGGCAGCGGCTGCGATGGCGACGGCCATTCCTGCCAGTCGCGCGTTCCGACGGCGATCTTGAGCCACCCAAACTTGACCGCAGCAATGTCGATTGCGATACCCTTGGCCATGTCGATGACTTCGGGGTCGCCGCCCTTGTTTACCGTCCAGCGGTTTTGCGGAAGGTTGACCCGTATATACGCGCCGCTCGCGTCTGATGATTCTCCGAATGATATTGGCATGTTTGTCTCCTTGACGTTGTGTGCCTGTGTTATGCGCCGTGTGACGCGGTGAAGTTGAACGCCCAGCGCGGTATTTGAAGCGTTTGCAGCTCCCCATACCCGTAGTCCCAGACGCCCGTGTTGCGCGCTATCGCAAATTTCTCTAGCGCGTGTTGAACTGCCGCGTCGCCCTCTGCGAGCGTGCGCCAGTCAAGCTCGTACACACCAACGGGATAAGGCGCTTCCTTGCCCACGCTGATGAAGATAAACCTGTCGATCTCCTCCCCGATCAGGCCCATTGTCCTGCGGTAGAAGCTTTCCTGAATGTGATAGCCATAATTGGCGATTTGCTTGCTGAAGCCCTCGGGGTCAGGCGCTATGGTCGTCTTCAAATCTATCAGCGCCCCTATGTCACGACGCCACCCGTCTGGACGGCAGCGCATGTCCACGCCTGTCTGCGTGTCCTTCGCAAATATGCTGGCCTCGCAGACCAGATCGCCGGATAGCAGCTTGGCCACCTCCTTGTTGCTGCGCACCGCGTTTGCCGCGTCCACGGCGATCTTGTAATCGCCTTCCGTCAGCAGCAGCGCGCCATTGGCGTCGGCCTCTGCCTTGTGCTGCGCCCAGTCTTTGCCGCGCCGCGTCTCCGGCCCGCACCATACGCTGGACGCTAAACTCGGCTCGAACACCAATGTGTGCGTGGCCGTGCCCACGTCGAAAACGCTGCTTTCCTTGCGCTCGGCATACTTGTAATGGGCCAGCGACTTCATGGCGATTGTCTTGGCCCCAGAGGCGCTGAGCGCGTCGCTGAGGTGGTATTCCTCGTTGGACATGGTTGTCGATATGGTCATGTATTTTCCCCGCTTTTATTCCATAAATTTTCTGGTAATGCTTCAAAATGCTCTCCAGAAAAACTTTTCACACCGTCTAAAAATTGACACTCATTCCCCATTTGAGCGAAAAACATGTGGCACATCCAAACTTGATCTTGTTCTTCTTTGCTGAACTTACTTGTATCAGCATCAAAAAATGCCGAGCCAATGTTGAGAAAGTGTTCGTCACTTTTTTCGTCATAAACAATTTTTAAATTGTTGACGAAATCCTTGTAGCGGTTCACGCCTTCCCCCTTCCGTAGAGCGCTATCAGCAGCGCCTCTGCTCTATGTTCATCCTTCTTGCGCTTCAGCTCGCTTGCCCTGTCGGGGAACCACTGCTGCGCCATGCGACGCGCCGCGTCTTTATCCTTTGGCAGGTTCATGGCCCGCTTCCACACGACCGGCGTCACCATGGTGTAGCGCGTGCGCGACAGCGCCACGGTCGTCGTGATCTGGCCAAACGCATACCCCAGCTTGAACGTGCTGGACACGCCCTGCTTTGGCATCGCCTGCTGCTTCTCGATCCAGATGTGATCGAGCCGATCCACAGACGTGAGAATATCCATTAAAGCCACGACGTCTACGCCGCCCTCGCTGTAGACGGGCAGGTCATGCACCTCTGACCAGTTTTCACCGACCAGCGCCACGCCGCCTGTGCGGTAGCCGCAGTCTATGCCACACGTCACGATGCTCAATGCATGTCCTCCTTGTCGGGCGTGCTGTACGTCTCGAATATGATCCCCATGCACATGGCGATGGCGTCCTGCACGTCGCAGTCGTTGTCACGCATGAAGCCGACCACAGACTGCAGCGCAGCGCCCAGCGCGTACACCTTGGCAAGGTCTGGCATCTCGGTGTGCTCGGTGATCGCCAGCATGTCACGCATCAGCGCGTTTGCCTCTGACATCGTGTTGCTGGCAACCGCTGACATCTCTGCGTGCTGCTCCGGCGTCAGTGTGAAATCATCATCCACGCTGCACGTCCACACCATGCTCGTCCAGCAGGCGCAGGATGGCGCGCTCTGTCAAGCTTGCCATACTGATGCGCTCCTGCTTTGACAGCTCACGCAGCGCCTCGAAGACGTCGGCGCGGATGCGCGATCCAAGTTGTTTCATCTCAGTGTTCATAATTACCTCCGTTGATCCGGCCACTATAACGCCGCGTTAACATTGTGCAAGAGGGGGCCGTAGCCCCCGCTGCTTAAAAGTTGTAGTCGTGAAATTTGTAAGGCGTTTTTGATAAAACGTGACGACCATTGGCTGAGTGAAAGTAACCATCTTTGCGAAGGCGGGCGCGGATCACGGTGTAATCAGGGTTTGATTTGTAAGACCACTTCTGAGCGCCTTGGTTTGTGCAGTGACCAGAAAAGCCACCAGCGATGATCTCTGGCTTCCAATTTTTATCCAGCTCAGCATCCATCACGCGGATCTCGATTGTCTTTGGAGATACGACGCGCACGATCTCATATGGGTGCACGTCGGACCATCCGCTATGATTTGCGTGGGTGTATTCGATGGCTTCAACGCCATATTCGTATTTGTTGTTATACTCACCGGAGCGGCTGGCAGGCAATTCTTCGATGATATTTTCGGCAGCTTCTTGGCTGTCAAAGGTTGTGGTGACTTCTGAGTTTGAGTGCAAGTAACCATTATAGCTGCTGAGTTTTTCGAAGTAGGCTTTATCGGCAGTGTGGCTGCGTGACCCGTCGAGTGTGCTGACTGTGTCGATTACGGTGATTGCGTATTTGGTAAACATATCATTCTCCTGTTGGTGTGGGGCCGTAGCCCCCGTTGCGTGTGGCGATTAAACTGCTGCTTCAAGCCAGTCGATGCAGCGATCCCATTGCGTTGGGCGATCAGTTAAGTTGATGTCGAACCCGCCAGCATCAATTACACTTTCCAGATAAATGGCTTTGTCTGTCTCCACACTGTATTGGTCTTTGACCGACTGCGTCGCGAGGGCTTGGATGGCTGCTTTAGTGATTTTCATGTCTTCCTCCTGATTTCCTATACTGTTAACGTAATGTTAACATCAGGAGATTGCAAGCCCCACAGGCAAAATAGTTTGCGAAAAAGTAAAAATAGTTTTCCGCAAACCTTTTCCGCTTAAAACGCGAACTCTTCCTGCGTGCGCAGCCGGTACAGTTGTTGGCCCTCAATAAACGACGTCTTCACGATTGTGCGCCGCTCCCGCATGGTCTTCAGCCCAATGTCGATATGAACGGCGTCCTGCTCGATCATGCTGCACAAGTCACCCACCGACAGCTCGTTATGTCTGCTCAGGCAGCGCTTGATCTCCTTGCGCAGTTTCTCCAGCGGCCACGGCTTGTGGGCATACGCGTGCATGTCATCGCGCCCAATGAGCCTGCGCTTCATGCGCGCGTTCTCGATGATCGCCAATTCTTTCCAACGCTCCAGCGGGGTTAGGTGTTCCGTCATAGCTTTTCCTCCATTTCATCGAATCGGTGTGCCAGCTTGCGAAGCTGTGTGGCCATGCCCTTCTTGACGTAGCCAGTGAACAGCGGGCGGCGGTCTTTCGCCTCCAGCGCTTGGCCGGCGATCAGCGCAAACGTCCTGCCGTCTTCTGGGTGGTCGCAGATTTCAAACGTTATGTGGCCCACCTCGAAGCGCTCACGAACCGCGTCGGGATGCCTGCGCTTGGATTTCAGGGAATGCTTGCTCACAGCCGCTTCTCCAGCATCTCGCAGAGCGCCATGATTTCTTCGGCGCGCTGCTTGATCGTCAGGCGCTCGGGGCCACGCCCCGCGTCCATGCGCATGATGTCTGCCTTGCGCCTGATCGACATGACCAACATCAGCGGCGTTGGCTGCGTCGGCGTGCTGCTGTCCTCGTCAATATGCGCGCCAACGCTGGCGCAGTCTTCCAGTTTTGATAGATCCCATTTAGCCATGTTCATTCTCCTGTGTTGGCCGTGGCTGCGGTCTGACGTCGGGAAATGGGCGGCGGTAGTCCGCCTCGCCGCCCATCTCAACGCATTGCGGTTCAAAGATCCGCGCTAAGTCGTAATATTTCGCAAACGCCTTGCACTCGTCTACGGATGAAAAGACGGCGAATGCCATGAAGACGGGTTCAGCGAGTGTCATCACATCCACCCCATGCTTACAGCGCCGATCCAGCCCAGCACCGACGCGGCAATCGCTACGGCGATGATGATGTCTTGTGTCCACTTGGTCATGCCGCTTTCCATTCTACAAATAAATCACGCACCAGCTTCTTCGTCATGTATCGCATTGCGCGATTATGTGCGTGGCCATCGCTATCCACACGCTCGCGCTCAAGCGTTTTGCGCGTGTCATATATCCTGCGATACGGGCCAGCGTTTTCTTCCTTGCCTTGGCTCTTGAGCAGGCTGTCGCCAATCGTCCAGAATACCGAATGACGTGACGGGCTATATCCATGCGCCAATGCCATCTCCGCATTGCTGCATTTGCGTTGCCTCTGGCCATCTATCACGGCAAGCCCAGCGCGCTTGTATATACCGTCAAGCTCCTTTTCGTATTCCATAAAGTCGCCCACCTCGCCAACAATGCCCGCCAACCCAAGATGGCCAAAGCCTTTCACCTTATCGACAAACGTTGATACTGGCAGCTCCTTTGCCAGCCCCACAAGCCACTTCTCAAACTCGGCGCGGCTTTCTAAGAGCGGCTGCCTTGCCTCAAATAGTGGCTTTGTGGCGGCATATTCATCCATTGTGCCTTCGCCCTTCTTTAGTTGAGCAAATAGCTTATTGGCTTCCTTGATGTCGCCGTCACGAAAGCTGCGGCAGATTGCTTTAATCTGCAACACCAGCTTTGCTTCAGCGCGAACCATGTTCTGCCTGTTGCGCCAAGTCAGATATATCTTGGCAATGGTTGGGTCTTCGTAACGTTTATCCATAATGGATCTCCTTGTTTTGTGCGAGGCGGAGGCAAAATGACATTTCTGCGTAACTTGAGTGGCCTCTGGTTGTTGGTGCGCCAGTGCTGTGGCATCTCTGCGAGTGTTGAGCGGCACCAAATAAAGTGGGGGCGGTAACCCTTTGGCATTTCTGCATGCTTTAGATGACCCCCTGTTGAATGGTTGGGAAAGGTGACGGCTGAGCGGCATTGCTGCATGGTCTTTGTGACCCTTCCCATTGGCGCGACCAAGAGATGGCATTTCTGCGGTTTTGTGGTGGCACCAAAATAAGGCGGGGGCGTCGCATTGTTGGCATTTCTGCGCTGGTCGATCGACCCCCTGTTAAACATTATTCTACCAAAGCCTGTTCATACTCAGCTTTGACTTCGCTGATATTCCAAACATCTCTGACGACTTTATCATCAGTGACGCGGGCCTTTATGGCAGAATAGAAGCTGCGCTGCGCCTCATGGTGCTTGCTGCGGGATGTCTCGTGCATAATTGCCTGCTCAAGGTCCTCGCCTGTCGCATCTCCCAAACAGATGCCGGTATTCGGCAACAGCCAGCGCTCAAACATATCCTTGGCATATGCGGGTGCCATGTTCTTCAGCGACACGGCAGGCGTTGATGTCTCGCCTTTGTTCAGCACAGTTTGATGCGCTGCACGTTTAAGTCGCGCGCGGTAGCCTCTGGGCTGCGCAACAACATCCAAATATGCAATGCGCTCCAAGTGGCGGCGTGTAGCCTCTTCGCGCAAAACATCATCTTGCTGGAGCATAACCAGATATTTCTCTGATGCTTCCTTTGCGCTGGCAGATCCTTCCCAAGCCTTTTCCACGGCCTCGGATACAACCGAAATAATATTTTCTTGCTTAGTCATTACTCTTCCTCCTCTTCGTTGTGCCAGTCGAAGTCGTCTTCGTCTTGGCATTCTGGGCAGCGCACCGTTGTCCACGCGTCGCTGTCCGGTGTGTTGACGAAACGCGGCAACTCGATGAAGCCGGTTCCGTCGCATGACGCGCAGATCATTTGTACACATCCGCGTTGATGCTCCACAGCACCAACGACGCGCGCTGCTGGTTTGCGCGCTGGTTTACGTGCGCTCGACATATCTCGCCGCGTGCGTGCATGTTTTCGAGATGCTGCGACAGCTTGCGCGGCTCCACGCCAACGACGTCAGCGATGTCTGCCGTCTCGCAATATGTGACGTCGTCGCTCTGCAGCATCGAAAGGATCTTCCGCTGGACGTCGGCCCAATCGACCTGCTTAGGCTTTGGCTCGCCAGCCCCTGCGACGACGACCGTGTTGCCGTCTTCATCTTTGGCAAAGCGATCACCGTCATCTAGCCCATAAGTTGCCGCCAGCACGTCACGCGCTGCGCGTCTTTCCTGAACGTAGGCGGCAACCCACGGCGTGCGCTCGCGCTGCTCTTCGACGGCGTTCTGCACGATGATGCCGGTGCAGATGTCGTCGAGGTTTGCGTGCGCCTGCTGGAGCAGACGCGGCGAGATGTGTACGCTCTCGCCGTTGTCGGTGCGCACGCCGAAGCCGGTGCCGCTGTCGGTGATATGCGTTATTAAAAATTCATGTGTATGCGTAAGATTCATTTTGGTTTCTCCGATTTACTATTTACAGTTGACACAAACTTGCGCTGTGTAGCGGAAGCCATGATGGGTGATGCCGACGCCATCATATGTGTCTTTGTTTGGGTTTCCGATTGAGCGAGACACCTTGAAGTAATTGTCGCCCTTGTTGATATCAGTGCCACAGCAGTCGCACTGATATTGCTTGCGCGCTTTAGTCGGCTTAGGGCCAGACTGAACGCGCTGTACTTCCAAAGCAACGGCTGGCTTCCACTGGTTCATCGCGGCCAAGCCAGCTTCGCGTGCGCTAGGCGCATTGAACTGACCAGACATTTTTCCGTCGATTGTGTTGATATTAAAAGTAGCCATGATTTCCTCCGTTGCTTATATTGTTAACATACAGTTACCACAGCACGGTGCAAGCAAAAAATGCACCCATCGTAAACTTTTTTCGCCTCTATATAAAATCGTTTAAATGCAGTATGTTGCGCGCGTGGCCAACAGCATCAACATCGGACGTGCTGGCGAGTTTCTCGTCGCCGCCGAGCTAGAGCAGCGCGGGATACGCTGCCATCGGGTAGATATGCAGGACGATGACCTCTGGGTTAAGTCGGCCAGCGGCGAGCTGTTGACCATGCAGGTCAAGGCGACCCTTGAGCCACGCAAAGAGCGTTACCGCGAGGCGCACTACGTGTTCACGCGCGCAAACGGCGATGCGCACATATTTGCGTATGTGGCTCTGGACCTGCGGCTGTTTATTCTACGCACCGCGCCTCGCGGTAAGACGGTACGCATAAAGCCCGCCGAGTTTACACCGCAGGCTATGGCGGATAGTATCGCCGCACATCTGTATTGAGAGGTATATCACATGGACGATAAGACACGCGAATTGGTGCGCAATCTGAACCAACCCCACCGCGTCAACAACGTTATGGCGTTGTTCCGTTTTTGCGAGGAAGCGGCTGCCGTGATCGAAGATCAGAACGCGCAGATCAACGCGCTGAAGAACGCGCCCGCGCCGAAGGCGAAGAAGTCTAGCGGAAAGTAGCGATCCCGAGATCCTGCATGATGCGCTCAGCGGGGGTCATTTCCCTTTGCTGAGCCTGCGCCATACCGGCTCCCATTGCCAGCGACCTGCCAGCTTCCGCCGCCCTTGCGCCGCCAGCGCGCGCCCTGCTGATGGCTGGTGTCAATTGCTCAAGCAATCGAGCCTGCGCCATTAGCTCTTCAGGCGTCATGCGCTGCGTCAGGACGGGCGCAATCTCCTCGCCTACACGTCTTATGCGCTCAGACTGCTTTGCGCCTCCAAGGAGCCCCTGAGCCGCTGCGCCGGTAACCGTGGGCATAACGCCCTGACGCGCTACGGTTTCGCCGAGGCTTTCGCCTGTCATTTCCTTCATTCTATTCATTACTTGGTCGCGGATAAACGTCTGCGAGTTTTTAGCAACTCCGGCTAACTGCATTAGCGCGCTTGCCGTGTCGTTTATCTGCCTACCTAAAGCATCCGCAGCGTCATCGCCCAACGCCATGCGTAGCTTTGTAGCCACGGCGCGCGTGTTCATCGCTTTTAACGCAGCCAGCGCCTCGATCACTTCCGCGTCATTGTCGGCGCGCGGGTTGATCTTGGCGTTTGCTTGGATCTCGTCGATCCGGTTTCTTAGCGCCTGCCGAAGCTGCTTGAGCCCTACGTCGTCAATGCTTTCCATGGCCATGGCCACGTCTTCGCGCGTTATTCTTGGGCTCAGAATGTCATTGCCAAGGTCGGCGGCGATTTTCTGGTCGATGGCGTCCTTGCCTGCGGCGCGCGCCTTGGCGTAGTCAGGATTCACATCATCCAGCGAGCTGCGGAGCTGCAGCGCCAAGTTGCGCTTTGATCTGGCAGCCTCTAGATCGCCGGAGCGCTTTAACGCCTCGCTCTGACTGTATAGACGGCGCGACACGTAATCTATGGACGCCACGGTCGGCTGCCTTGTCACGGTATATGTGCCGTCGCCATGCGAGACTATGTCCAATCCCTCACGCTGCGCGGGAGTAAGGTCGTTAAACTCCGCCTCTTTAATGCGCTGCCCGCCAATATAATTATCAGCCTCGCCAGCTTCTCGAAGCAGCGAGCGAGCGCCTGACATATCGGTCGGGTCAACGCGTGAAAACAGCGCCATCACTTGACTGTCTGCGGGGATGTCTGCGTCATACGCTGCGCCATAAAGATCGCGGCGGGCATTCGCAGTGTCTTTCATAATCTGCGCCTTTTGCGTCAGTATGCCATCTGAGGTTTTGCCAAGCACATTGTCCAGCGTTGTGTTAAGATCACGCGAAGCGACAAGGGCTGTCTCGTTAAGGTTTTGCTTCACGATTGTTGCTGCTGGCCCGCTTTTATTGGCTACAGTATCAAGCAGCGCCTCGGTGTTGGGGCCAAGCGCAGCAATAGACCCATATGGCCCCATCCGCTCTGCGCTCTCCACAGCGGTTGCGCTGTCCATAGCCAGCGTTTCCTTAACCACCTGAGCCGCTGTATCCTTAAACCCGATCTTCTGCAGAATATCGCGCACCGGCTTTTCGAGGTACTTGCCGTAAACGTACCCAGAACCTGCGCCAACGACGGGCGCAGCCGCACCAAACAACACGCCGCCCAATCCGCCTGACTTAGCTTGCGAAACGGCTTCCGGCACCCCGCCTTCACCATACCCAGCCACAGCGCCCTCAAGCGCCGCCAGCGGCCCGCCGTAGCCAACGCCTTGCGTGACTTTACCGGCGAATGATTCCGCTGCCAGCTTAGGCGCAAACGGCGCTGCAGTTGCGATCCCTGCGGCCAAGCGAGATGCGGCAACCGTTTTAGGCGCTTCCAGCTCGCGGCCTGCTATGGCTTCTCTTATTAGGCTTTGCGCCTGATCTGGCGTGATGCCACCGCCGTCATATTGCTGGCCAAGCAGCCTCTGCTGCAGCTCGTTAGCTCTTTGACTTGCGCTAGACGCCATTCTGGCTGCAACCGGCTCAACGTAACCTCTGAAAAACGGCTGCCCCTTTGCCAAAGACAAGAGCCGCGTCGGCAGCTCGCCGATCATTTCCTGCGCTGATTGACCCTTCACGACCGCTGCGGCGTCTCCGCCTGCGGCACTTATCATCTTGATCATGCTGGGGTCTGACGTGCTGTAGGTGCCGTCGGTAAACGACTCAACGCCTGTCTCTTCGTTTCTGACGATCATGCCGCCCTGCGGGAAGCTTTCGACAAGACTGGTGCCTTGCGGGGTTTGCACTGCAGCTTCCCGTGCGGCTTTGGCGAGCCTGACTAATTCAGCGGCATCCGCCTCTTCACCCATGGCGTCCGCCTTTGCGGCCATAGCCATGTATTCCTCATAAG
>Ga0206682_10003029_pt1 | contig 14708 bp, 19 predicted proteins | sample M240m12015metaG_FD_155444 | JGI IMG/M metagenome (GOLD analysis project Ga0206682, IMG submission 155444) | Ammonia-oxidizing marine archaeal communities from Monterey Bay, California, United States - M2 40m 12015 | ecosystem: Environmental > Aquatic > Marine > Intertidal zone | place: USA... | reverse complement strand
ATCCACACAGTCTTGTCGATCTGCTGCATCATCATCTGCCATAGCATTCCCTGCTATCACGTCATTGATAAGTGCAACTGAGTCACCCATTGCTGAGTAGTTCTGTGCGATTTGTTCTACTGTTAATTCATCCATTTTTTTATCCTTCTAGGGTTGTGATACGTGCTTCTAGTGCATCGTTCTTTGTTGATAATTCTTGTATTGCTTTTACAAGCATAGGTACTAAGTTGCCCGGAGCAAGCTGTTGAATATCATCAAGCCTTTCAGCCCAGAGATTGTTACCATTGGCCACCTCAGAGTGTGCATCAATAGTAGCTTTCATTTCTTGTGCTACAAACCCGTGATACGTTTTACCTACTTCTCCGTTTACTGGGTCGGTGCTGTCAGAATCGTAATAGTTTGTAAAGTCTTCTGGTATTGCGTTTTTAGCTTTCCAAGTATAAGTTACTGGGCGTAAATCATTTATAAAACTAAGCCCTGCTGTTGAAGTTGTAATGTTTTCTTTTAATCGTTCATCAGAATGAGAAGACCAAGAAGTTGTACTTCCGTTAGTGGCTATTGATACTCCAGCTCCGTTATTGCCAATAGTAGCTGTTCTGTTACCTTGACCTAATGCGTAACGACCTATAACAGTTTCTTCGCTTACTGTGGCTGATGAACCTCTTACATAAGCACCTATAAGTATATTGTCAGCACCTGTTGTTATCATGTTTTGATAAGCGCCAGCATCATAACCTATAATTACATTAGTAAATCCTGTAGTCATAGAATCTGCGGCGTATGCTCCAACAACAGTGTTAGAACCCCCAGTAGATAAAGTTGAAGCTAAGTATCCAACAGCTACGTTAAAGTTTGTAGTAGCGTTGTTTTGAAGTGCATTACTACCAAGAGCAGTATTACCACTACCTGTTGTATTTGCATAACCCGCAGCCCTGCCTATTGCTGTATTTGCTGCGCCAGTAGAGTTTGAATTAAGCGCATATCCTCCTACAGCAGTAATTGCATCGCCTGTAGTATTATTCAATGCAGCGTTAGTACCCACTGCAACAGCATAAGAAGCTGTGGTGTTATTGAGTAGTGCGCCTTGACCTATTGCAGTGTTTTGAAGACCTGTAGTATTACTATAGAGCGACTGATACCCAACTGCTGTGCCGCTATTGGCGGTGGTGTTGTTGTAGAGAGCGTGGAATCCTGTCGCAACATTATTGCTGCCTGTAGTGTTAAGCCGCAGCGATCCTGGGCCAGTTGCAACATTGTAACTGCCAGTAGTGTTGTCAGCGGCAGCAAAGTAACCAATCGCTGTTAGTTCTGCACCTGTCGTATTATCAAATCCTGCATACGCACCAACAGCGGTAACGCCGTTAGTGTTGCTATTAAACGCTGCTTGGAACCCCATAGCCGTGCTGTTGTCAGCCGTTGTATTACTATACAACCCATTAATGCCAAGTGCGGAGTTGCCATCACCAGTTGTATTAGAAGCTAATACCCCCGAACCAACCGCTGTGTTGTTGATGCCTGTCGTGGTGTTATAGCCTGCTTGGCTGCCCACAAAGGTAGTCCCATCACTACCACCAAGGCCAGTGAAGTAATAACCTGCTTGATACCCAACGGCAGTGATGCCCGATGCGGTGGTGTTTGAACGTAAGGCTTGCGTACCTAAACCTGTATTATTAGCACCTGTTGTATTATTTTCTAAAGTTTCTGTTCCAACAGCTACATTTTTTTGAGCAGTAGTATTATTTGTTAAAGCAAAATAACCTAAAGCAGTATTTGCCGCCCCAGTAGTATTGTCATAAAGAGCAACATATCCAACTGCTGTGTTAGCGCTTGCGGTGGTGTTGTTGGTTAATGCCTCTGCACCAACGGCTGTGTTATATTGACCAGAAGTATTGTCATATAAAGCTAAAGAACCAAAACCGCTATTCTGAGAACCTGTGTTTGCGTATAAGGCCGCACGACCCATAGCAGTATTGGCATTGGCTGTGACATTTGAATAAAGAGCCTGAATACCTAATGCTGAGTTATTTGTTCCTGTAGTATTAGAAAAAAGTGCCGTTGAGCCAACAGCCACATTATTACTTGCGGTAGTGTTTGCTTGTAGCGCATTATTACCTATTGCTACGTTTTCACTACCTGTTGTGTTAGAATCTAAAGAAAGTCTTCCTAACGCCGAATTATACTGACCTGTAGTATTAGCATACGCCGCCTGATACCCAACTGCTGTGTTGTTAGATGCGGTGGTGTTTGATTGTAGTGCTTCACGCCCGATAGCTACATTGTTACCGCCTGTTGAGTTTGATGTTAAAACAGAGTGACCTATACCAACATTGTTACCGCCTGTTGTATTTGCATCTAAAGAGTTTCGACCAATACCAATATTTTGTGCGCCAGAAGTGTTTAGAGCTAGTGAATTAGAGCCAAGTGCAACATTATTTGCACCTGATAATGATCCACTAGATAACGCATCATTACCTAACGCTACGTTGTGTGAAGCAACAGGATAGTTCCCGTCTAGCTTGATTGTGCCTTGCGATGAAAGGCCGTTTGTAAATCTGGTGCGCCTGTGCCATCGGCATCTACAATGGCGTCTGTTCTTAATTGTGACATTTTTAAGCCTCCAGTGCTGTAATACGAGCCTCTAGCTCTTGGATTGTTTTTACTAATAGTGGTACAAGTTTAGACTGATCTATGCCTTGCATTACTGCGTTGCCATCATCATCGACTTCATTGTGTGTACCTGTTACTGCTTCTGGTACAACTGCTTGTGCTTCGTGAGCTAAGAAACCATCGACTGTAGTGTCAGCATCAGCTATAAAGTTAAACCTTGCTGGCTTGAGTTGCTTTAATCTAGTTGTTGCATCCCATGTGTAGTTTACGTTTTCTTTTAGTCTGTAGTCTGAGGAAGTGACGTATGATGTTGCAGTGCTACTTACGGCTATATACCCAACCTGAGTTCCATCATGTGTAAATCTAATAACACCATGTGTACCTCCTGCATTTCTACCAAAACTTCCTGCCCAGCCTGCACCCTCATAAACAGTTAATCGAGCATCAGAGGAAGTCGTCCCCAACAACAAGTCTCCTGACGAGTCGATGCGCATACGTTCTGCACCACTCATAGAAAAAGCAAGTGTCCCTGAAGCTGGAGAATGCATAGTAGGCGTTGTACCCGCGTAAGACGAAACACTACCATTAGTTGCTTGAATCATGGGGGCTTTAAATGCTGAAGCACTAGCTGTACCTTCAATGTTACCTGATGAGTCTATACGCATTCTAGGATTACCATCCCCATCAGACAGCACGATGTTGTTATTTGAGGTGCGGATGTCTAGGCCGCCTTGGTTGCCTGTGAAGCGTCCAAGGATGGTGTTCTTTTGACCTGTTGTTACAAGGTGTCCTGATGCCGCACCCAAGAATGTGTTTTGTCCTCCTGTAGTAAGACGACCAGCATACTCACCTAAATAAGTATTGGAAGAACTTGTAGTATTGCTAAGTCCTGCAACTGTACCTACAAATGTATTATAGGTTCCAGTAGTATTAGTATACCCAGCCTGATAGCCAACCGCCGTGTTGCTACCTGCGGTGGTGTTGTAAAACAGTGCTTGTCTACCTATAGCAATATTATTTGCGCCAGTAGTATTGTTGTATAAAGGAGCAGCACCGACTGCTACGTTAGCAGCACCTGTCGTATTTGAATAAAGCGCACTTGCACCAACCCCTGTTGTAAAATTTGCGGTAGTGTTATTTTCAACAGCATATGCACCAAGTGCGGTTATCTCTGTACCTGTAGTGCTATTATATCCAGCCTGATACCCAACTGCTGTGTTGTTAGATGCGGTGGTGTTGTTTTGTAGTGCAGATCGCCCTAAAGAAGTGTTATAACTACCAGTAGTATTCCCATAAGAACTACCAGCACCAACGCTTGTATTGTTTGACCCAGACGTTGTATTCTTTTGTGACTGAGTACCAATAGCTGTGTTGTCTGCCGCATTGCTATTATATAATGATTGATACCCAACCGCAGTATTTTCAGATGCGGTGGTGTTTGAAAATAACGCATTAGAACCGACAGATGTGTTTCCTTGGCCTGTGCTGTTTGTGTATAAAGCAGCCGTTCCCAAACCAACATTGTTTTGTCCAGAAGTGTTGCCTGTCATTGACTGTGTGCCAATAGCAGTATTACTAATGCCACTAAGTGAACCATTAGAAAGCGCAAGATTACCCAACGCCACGTTGTTTGTACCAACAGGATAGTTTCCGTCTAGCTTGATTGTGCCACCGTCTACTGACAGGTTGCCCGATACGGTTAAGTTTCCAGTTGTACCTCCTACAGAAGTAAGCAATGTACCACTTTCATCAGGAAGTGTTAAAGTTCTATTCGTGTTCGAATTCGGAGAGGCTAGTGTAAATACACCTGACCCATTCGCATTCGGAGTAAATGCTATTTTACTCATGTTCTAAGCCTCCTATATTTCTGCTGCATCCATAGCTGTCTGGTATGCAGTCTTAACTGCGTCTGTCCAAACGGCATTACAGATAGCTTGTACTTCTGTTGATTGATCACTGATGTCAGTGTCACCCCATGTATCACCTGATTTAGTTGAACAAGCTAAGACGTGACGATGGAAACCTGATGATAGTTCTACACCATCTTCCATAACTGAGGTTTTGGTTCTCACTTGAATATTTTTGTGATCTCCAACGACTTCAATCTTATCTTCTGTTATTACTTTTGTTAGTGCCATATTGGCCTCCTTTGTTTTATCGTGGCTTTATTGCCACCTGTCCAACCCAAAGCTACGCGGTGGGTTATGATGTAAAATATGTAATTGTAAAATTAAGAAATCCCGCTGAAAATCTATCTCCGTCATACCTTGCGCCATTACCATTTTGAAAATAAACAAATGTGTCATTGTTCCCAGACTTTGGAACAAAAGCAGCATTACTTCCATTTTGAGCGCTTGGATAAGTTTCTGTGTACCCCGCACCAGATGAGTGGCCAAGAGACAAACTTGTAAATGGCAAACCTGATATTTTCATATCATTTCCGTTTCCAGTGCCACTTAGATTACAGTCACATATAACAGTGACTAATCTACCTATTTTAGTATACCTAGCAGTGAAACCTGAAGAAATAGTGAACCCTGCCTGATGAACAGCAGGAGTCCAAGTACCTTCTTCATAATCACTTAAAGCGTTAGCGGCGGCGGTGTCTCCGTTGAAGGTAATGCCCCCACCAGATAGGATACGCATACGTTCTTGTGCGCCAGTAAGAAATCTAAGGTCTATAGGAGTAGTATTATAGTTAGCAATAATTGTTGCTACAGTGCTGTTTACACCTAAATCAAGAGTACCATTAGTTCCTGTGCCTGTGTGATTCATACGAATCATAGAGGTATCGTTATCTATAGTTACTTTATAAGATGAACTAGGCGAACTCGTCCCAATACCAAGTGATTCAGCACTAGCATCCCAGAAGAACTTAGCAGTTGTGCCTGTGTCCTCGTAGAAGCTGATGTCGCCTGAGTTATCTATCTTTAATCGACGTGTATCAGAGCCAGCATGTACAAAGAAGTCATCACCTGTAGACATAATAAGATTTTCACCAGAAGATGAAACAATCTTTAAATTGTCCGATGCATCATTTCCAATAGTGTGACCATCACCAACAGTCACTGTGCCAGTTACGTCAATACCTGTTGATGTTGTGGAAAGTTTGGATGCGTTGTTGTGGTAAAGAGTAACTGCGCCATCAGCTACTGCATCTAGCATATATTCACCAGTGTACTTCTGAAGATAAACAGTGCTACCACGAATAACTAAAGAACCGCTAGCAGTGTCATCAATATAACTATTAGACCCATCATGGTAAATCTGTAGGTCAGAGTCATTACCTATATTAATTTTTTCGTTGTCGTCGAGAGAGATTCCAGTTGAACCATTTAAATCAATTGCCATATTATATCACCACGTATCTTGCGCCATCAGAGACAGTAACAGTTGCACCAGAATTAACTGTTATAGGCCCTGTGGACATTGCATTTTTTGTTGCAGGAATAGTGTAGCTCGTAGTTACGTTCTGGTCATTTTCGTAAAATACACTGTCACTTCCTCCCCCGGATGCTCCACCACCGATTGAACCCCATGCAGAGCCATCATAGCCCTCAAAGGATGTAGCAGTAGAGTTAAATCTTAACATACCAGCAGATGGGCTTCCGTCTCGTTGTGCTGTTGTACCCGCAGCTACAACTGAAGACCCTGTAGCTGATGTCTTCGTAGTAACCTTGCTAAGTGTAGAGCCATCACCTGTATAAGATGTAGCCGCTGAAACACCTGTAATTGTTACGCCTGTTGCTGTTGTGGCTAGTTTTTCTGCGTTGTCATAGTAAAGGCGCACCGCACCATCTTTTTGCCCTAAAATATACGTTTCAGATGAACTGACATTACCTATACGAACAGAGTTCTCACCTTCTAATCGTAGCTCACCTGTTCCGTTGTCCCTAACATAACTATGAGTACCATCGTGATACACAAGTAAATCTGAGCCAGCACCGAAGATGGCTTTTGAGTTGTCCGCAAATGTAATGTCGTCACCTGTAGATACCAAAAGATCAGTACCGCCAGTCGTGTTGCCGTTAGCAAGAACTTCAGCAAGTGTATCAACTGTGCCGACCTGACTATCTACATACGCTTTAATAGACTGTTGTGTAGAAAGAGCTGTAGCACTGTTAGATGCCATGTTATCTTCGTCGAGTATGGCTGTAACAGAAACGCTACCTAATCTTAAACCATCAAAGTAAGCATTGTTAAATACGTTTGCGGCTACAGCACCTGTGCCGCCACCATTAAAGTAAACAACTGCTGTTGTTCCCGCTGGAATTTCATAGTCATTAGACGCGTTATATGTACCTTGAAAAACAATAATACTGCGTGATCCAGATAAGGCATTTCTAATGTAAATAATCTTTTCAGCATCATTTGGGGTTAATTGAACATAAGCTGTTGCCCCAAGATCACCACCATCTACATAAGAAATTAAACGATTTCTGCCGTTAGATGATGCTCCATCCGCAACGGGAAGAATGTTTGGCGACCCAGAAGAGCCTGCTGATGATAATGTTAAGCTAATCTGACCGTCTAGCGCGGTATCAATTAGTTCTAAATTTGTATTTGTTGTATCGCCCCATGTACCAGACTGTTCGCCTGTGCCAATGAGTTCGATACCGTTATTTAACGTATATGTACTAGCCATTTTGCGTTCCTATGCTGCTATATCGTCCCATCCCGGACTTTGAGACGGATTTTCGTCTGTCCATGATGGGGTAGAAGATGGATTAATTGGATTATAGCTTGGATTTTGATTTGGCACAATGCCTCCCCAAACTAAAACTTGAGAAGTGCCTGTTGTTGCAGAAACTCCTGTAACATTAACAACTGCGCCCGCCTGTGTATCAATGGTGCCTACTTCGCCAGTTGCTTGAACACCAGTTACGTTTACAAACGTTTTTGTAATGATTTCGACAGAACCTATAGTTCCTGTGGCCTCTAGTCCAACTACAGGGACATTAGTAAATGATATAATAGAAACATCGCCAGTAGACGCAGTTGCTTCTAATCCACCTACATAAACCGCTATGCCAATTACGGCTTCCGCAGCTCCAACTGAAGCTGTAGAAGATAAACCAGTAACATTAACGGTAACTCCAGCAGAAACAGTAGCTGAACCGGGTGATCCTGTAGCTTCAAGACCAGTGGCATTTACAGTAACACCAATACCTTCGACTATAACAACAGAACCTATTTCGCCTGTTGATGCTACGCCTGTCACATTAATATTTGCGTCTGCATTTACTAATACAGAGCCAACTGAAGTATTTGCCTGTAGTCCAGTTGTTGGAACATTGGCCTCAGCAATAATACTTACTGAGCCAATAGAGCCTGTGCCTGCAACACCCGCAACAGTAACAGGAATAGCCGAATCCCAAGCCCCTTCAGACCAAGAACCTCGACCCCATCCCGTTATTGTCGCCATCGGATGTTACTCCTTATGCGATGCGAATAATCGCGTTACTTGCGTCTGCTGCTGGGAATACAACTGTAAAATCACCATTTGTAGATGTCTTATCTGAACCAAAGTCCAAGATCACAACTGCTGGATTTCCTGCTGCTGTATCATTGTATATCATAGCGCCACGAGCAGTAATGCTAGATGAAGCCCAAGTTGTATCAGCAAAATCAGTAAACGCTGTAGTTCCTGAGCTTGTCGGATCAACACGAGTTAGTGTATTTCCACCTGCCGTATAGTTGGTGCCTGTAACTTCATTAGAAGTAGTATAAGCTGTAGTTGTAGCGTCAAAAGAAGCACTATTTGTATATAGGGCTATCTTAAAGGTGTCTCCACCTGAGTTTTTAAAGTTATGCACGGCCTCAAGAAGCTCTTTCTTAAAGCTCGTACACATAAAATTACCTGAAAAGGCCATGTCATAATCTCCTTATGAATCTAATGTTAGTATATTATAATTATTTACGCCAATTGTCATGTTTTTTCTCTCATAATTAAACCAGTGCGATAAGCATCGGTAACTTCTTGAGATTCGCCAAAGTTTTTGACCCTAGACATAGCTTCAGTAAAGCGCTGAGTATAGTTTGCAACTAAATCAGCTTCACCCTTCATAAATGTATAAGCCTCGATAAGAGTTCCATACAATAAAGCCACAGAAGCGTTTGTGCTTAACCATGTAGTATTGTTATCGCCTACAGACGTTAGGCTTGGGGGTCTATAGAAGTAATGTAGCTCTACTGGATATGCCTGATCTGGGCTAGGAGCTAATATAAAGTTATTTATGTCGAATTGAGCATAATAACGAGGCCCACCAGTTGTAGACTTATCAGGATTAAAAGACTGAACAAAATTCACATCTTTAAACATTACAAATTCTTTTGAATTGTTAGCTGTATAAGAAAGGCTAAATGGAGCCAGATAGTCGCTTGGTAAAGCAAGATACTGAGAGTTATTTGCATCTGTAGCGTATGCTGTTAGATTACCTGTCTTATTTTTCCTAAAAACCTCTAATTGGGCTATTTTTAAGATACGTTCTTCTGCATTCTTGATAAATACATTGATATTATTCACAAAAGTTGTTTCTGTGTTCTCAGTGTAGTCTTGAATTGCTGTTTTCATTTCTGCGTATGTAAAACTCATGATATTGTCACCGTAACTCCACCTACTGCACCAGTAGCAACTAAATTATTAGGGGTTAAACCCCCATCGTATGCCATTCCTACTGGATTCCATCCCCATTGTATATTGTCTTGTTGCGGAATGTTCTGTTCAGGACGTGGATTTCGCAACGCTTGTGGGTCTGGAGTAGCTCGTAATGGCTCTAATTGAGGCTGTTTTGCTTCCCATTCGTCCTTGCCAACTAGCAAGCCATTCCACTCTTTTCGCATATCTCGCAAGCGATAACGGAAGCCAGAACGGTCAGATATACCATATGCCCATTTTCCAGTGGCATATTTAGACATAGCCATAGCTCCTTAAATCTGGAGCCATACGGAAGGACGCTCTATCTCTATCTTCGTCCATTGCGCGGTTTAATTCTTCTTCATACACCGCTTTTAGCATTTGTGAGCGATCTGGAGCGCGTTTCATAGAGATATAATAGGCCAATCCAGCGGCTAAAGCAGGGTAAAAACGGAAGGGAACTTGCGCTGTATTTGTGTAAGTATCAGCGTCATCCATGCGTACTAAAGCGTCATAATACACCACATCAGTGTTATTATCAGGTAAAGGCCACATTTGAAGGACTGGATTTATCTGTCTATCAACAAAAAACTGTGTTGGTCTTGCAACTGTAGATTTTGTTGGAATATTTAAGTATTCGTCTCTACTTATGCGGTTTAAGGCATAATCTGTACCATCTCGACGTATAACTAGGGATAATATGTCAATTACATCAGTTCCAAGAGGCTCATTACCATCTCCTTGAGTAACTGTGAAGTTTTTCTGCGCTATAGTCCATTGATTTAAGCCTCTATTTGCCCAATCAGCAAACATTAGATTCATAGAGCGTTTTGCAGTCTTTAAATCATATCCAGTACGAACTTCTAAGCCACATCGCTCAAAAGCTTCCTCAATATAGTCTGCTACGTCTAGTTCAAAGTCCTTAGAGCCTGATACAGTCATTTCTTTTTCCTTTTTAGAGCCTTTACTCTACGAGGCTTGCCCGCAGGTTGACCAATACGCTTCTTTTGGGCTACTCTACTACGCTTTTCACTCGCTGTCATCTCTGATCTTGTTTTTGGCGTCTTAGAACTTACGCGTTTGCTTGGGCGACAATAAGGAGTTGCGCGTTTTTCACCTTTTTTACGACCACAAGGCTTACCTGTTTTAACATCTTTCCAGTCTTCTTTAAACCAACGCTTTAAAGCAGCACCTTTTTTTGTTTTTCTAACAGCCATTATGAATACTTTGTAACTTTTCTTCTATTTGACAAAACTTTACCGCAACCATTTGCTACAGCTCCACCGCTAATCATTCGACGTACTGGACGTTTGCGAAACTCATTAGATGGCTCAATAACGCCACCCATAGCCTTCTTAACAGGCTTTTTCTTGCTGTTTCCCCAGTTTTTAGCGCCTTTTTTTCTACACTTAGCGATTGCTCCGCTTGCGTATGCGCTTGGAAACACCTTGTACCTTGCTTTTACCTTTTTGTAGCACGCGTCTTTTGGCATTCTTCTTCCTTTTCATGGGCGATTTAGTAACTTGTTGCCCCATCTGTGAACGGCTCATAGCCATTTAGCACTTCCACCTTTTTCTAGCTTGTCGCAATCGACTATTCGGGTCTTTTGCAGCTTTTGGAAATTGTTTCATTTGTCCTGCTGAACGTGCGCAATAAGATTTACGGCGTTTAGCGGCGGCACTACCCTTTTTAACCTTGCCAGTAACAGCAGTTTTAAGCTTAGAGCCGGGGTTTTTCTTACGATAAGCGGCAACGCCCTTTTTAGTCATGCCTGCACCAGCTTTTGTCTTGCGGTAGTTACCGCCTTTGCCAGTGGTTTTTCTTATAGTATTTTCTTTCTTACGAGGCATATCTCACCTATTGGTAAAAAATTATTATTAAAGAGTAGACAGGAGAAATATTAATTCTCCTGCCATATTTTAAATTTATGACAAAAAGATTGTCAATTCGTTACTGGAACCTGTGAAAGCACTAACATACGAACCACTACTAGCCAAAATACCATCACCCGGAATATTTAAGTGATGGATTCCCACTGGAAATGTTTGCGTAATCAGAGTTTCGCCCGAACCGCTTCCGTTTTTAATCGTAAAAGCGCCAGCGGCTGCTGCGTAAATTACAATTTGACGAATGCGTGAACGAGCAGGGCCAACAACAGCCGCAGATGTTCCCTGCGCCCAATTATATGCCTGTACTGGACCTGCCATGTAAGCCTCCTATTATGATAATGCGGCACCAACAGCAGTAACCCAAGCGGCTCCTGTATTGATTACTAAGCAATATTCATCATTGCCTGCACCATTGTCGCTGACGATGTAAACAGTGCCAACAGTTGTATCAGCAAAAGCTGGAAGATTAGCAGTTGTTACAACTGGTACTTCAAAGCCGTTAGTTGATTGCACTGGTCCTGAAAAATGTGTAGTTGCCATGTTTTTCTCCTCTCGTGTCCGAGGTCAACTTCCTATATTTGCAAAATACAGGAATATATAAAATTGTTTGAACATCATTGTTCAATTACAAGATACACGAAGTTTTTACAAAAAGAAAGGGGCAACCGAAGTCGCCCCTGTCAAAACTAAAAGACTTATTATTATGCGCCCGGAGAACCGAATACACAACGTGGGTCAGAATAGCCAAAGCTGTAACGCTCACGCGCTTTGAAACGCATGTTACCTGTATCGAAGTCAGCTTCCATGTTCGTGCGCATAGGCGAACGCTCAAAGTGCTTAAATCCGTTAGGTGCATCAGTTTTAATGAAAAACGCGTCTGGGTCTGTCAAGAAATGGTTTACAGTGTAACCTTCTGGAAGCATACCCATGTTTTTTACTGCGTTAAGATCATTGTCTGCTGTGCCAACACGTAAAGTTGATTCCAACAAGCGATCTGCAACGAATTGCAGTTGTGGTGGAATAACCATTTTTGCTCCGCGAAGAGCAATAATCATGTTGCGTTCGTCTACAAACGTTGAAATATCAATTAAAGCATTTTCTAACGAAGTTTCGTTAAGGTCTGCAGCAGTTGATGGTTCGTTGCGGAAAGTTCCGCCGCCTGATAGTGGATGTGCTGTTGAACAAAGCTCAACACCGTCACCACCTGAGAAAGCAGCATTAAACGCATTGTTTAATACAGACGCAGCTTTTACTTGCTTAGTGTGCGCCATTGAGCGCGCAAGTGCTTTTGTATAACGAGCGCCTAAGCGGTCATACAAGTTGTCTTCGATTGCCTCTTCAGTCAATGCGAATGCAAGCGCAACTGTCTCGTGTGAATAACGAGCAGTATATGCTTCATTTGCATTATCAAAATCGACTCCTGCGCCTTCGGATTTTGTGGGAGCATTCCCAAATCCTACAAGCATTACTTCTTCTTCAAACGCGCGGTCTGAAGACTCAGTATCGAAGATTTCAGCATGTTCGCCTTCGTAGCGATCATACTCCATACCGAACAGAGCGTTGAGGCCCGGTTCTAGCTCTTTGACGAGCTGGGAACGTGAAATAGCCATTACACAGACTCCTTATGCTAGACCCGCAGTGCCAGCACTGAACAGGTGGTTGTTGATTTTTACGATTACATTAGTATTCGCGGTGGCGACATCGCTATTCTCAGGGTCTTGAGAAATGTCGATTGCTTTAAGCGGAAGACCAGCAGTCGTCGCGCCTGTTGTAACATCTAGCTCAGTGCGAGAATTACCACTTACGGTACTTCCTGCCGTTGCATCAACGATGTCAAAGTTTCCGAACAAGTCAGCTACAGGCATAGCCGCATCTGCTTGAATTTCGAAAGTTGCACTTGGGTCATCAATGACATTTGCGAAAATATCTGTCCCAGTTGCGTTTGCAGGCCAGTAGTTAGAATATGTTATTTCACCACTAGCGTTTACATATGAACAGCCATTAAATACGCCCAAAATCAGATTAGTAGCACCTGCTGGCGCACGAGTAATTGTTCCATTAGTAGCGACTATAACTAAGTCACCTTGGAAAATACTTGTAGCATAGCCAGAAGCAATACGATAACGATTTTGTCTTTGTGAACTTGTGGAAGTTCTAAGAGGGCGAAGGCCGAAAGCAGCGTCTTGATTAGACATCTTTACTCTCCTTCAGAGTTTCCGCGTCCTTTTTGTCCAAAGGAAACGGATGATTTACGTTGCGGATTTAGCTTAGGCATGGCTGGATTGTTTTCACGCATCCAATCACGATCCACTGCATCCATTTGATTTTGTGATACACCTTGATAGTGCTTACTCCGCTGCTCTGCTACTTCGACGGGGATTCTTGCGAGAACAAGACCACCAACACCAATGATGCCAGCGTTTCTTCCTTCGTCTACAACAGGGCCATAATAGTCTTGGTATTCCTCAGCGCGAACGAGGTCCCAACCTTCTTGCCGTTTTTTATGTACGTTAGTTTTATCGTCGAATTCCATTACAGATTCGCGTATCCAGCGGTGTTTAAAACCAATGGGTGGCTCTGGTGCTTCAAGAGCTGAACCCGGACGCCATTCTTGAACGCGCTCTGTGCGCTCCCGCGTACCTGAGTCGCGTGACTTCCTATTTTGATCATTTCCCATGATTATTCACTCCGTTTGTTTAGTTTTGCTACTTCCTGTGCGTATTTTTCGAGTGGTATTCTCATTTTTTTCGCAAAAGCAACTTGACCCGGTGATAACTCAACCGATTTTTTCCGCCCTGATTTTATAGACCGTCCATTGGACGTGGGAGCAACAGTCTGGGCGTTGGACCGTCTTTCCTTAAACTTTTGAGGCATTTCTCTACGCATACGAGAGTCTATTTCTTTATAGTAATCACTCGACGTAGGATCAAAATCCTCTTCTAAAACTAACTGTTCATGAATGGCTTGAGCTGCACGCGTCATAATGCGATCATTTCCAAACCAACTATTCTTATCTAGCCAACTTTCCAATTTAGCATCACGCTTAACTGGTGCTTGCTGTTGTGGAGGAGCTTGCTGTTGTTGAACTTGAGCAGGTTGTTGCTCTTGCGCTCTTTGCCTATCGACATTAGCTTTTCTAGCTTGAACTTTATCTTTAGCTACAGCTATTTGGGCTAATGCTTGTTGAGCTTTAGCTGCACGATCATAATCGCCAGCCTCACTTGCTTCTGCGTAAGCGCGAGTAGCTTGAGCTTCTTGAGCATTTAAGCGACCTTCAGCTTCTGTGTTATACCCTGCACTCATCTGCTGTAAACGCTGTTTCATTTGAGCGTTTTCTTGCTGAATTGTTTGAGCATACTGAACAGCGGCTTGGGCTTCTTCAGAAGCTTGCTTACGTTTTGCTGTTAATTGATTAATTCGACGTTGTACGGATTCGCTATAATTTTCAAGCTCATCATCTCCAGAAGATTTTTTACGAACTTTTGTTCGGGTTTCTTCTTCATCATCAGAACTTACTTCAACACCTTCTTCTTGGTCTTGATCCTGATCGTCTTCAACATCTATAGATGCACCAT
>Ga0206682_10003028_pt1 | contig 14709 bp, 10 predicted proteins | sample M240m12015metaG_FD_155444 | JGI IMG/M metagenome (GOLD analysis project Ga0206682, IMG submission 155444) | Ammonia-oxidizing marine archaeal communities from Monterey Bay, California, United States - M2 40m 12015 | ecosystem: Environmental > Aquatic > Marine > Intertidal zone | place: USA... | reverse complement strand
AAAAAAATGCCCAATATATAAAAATAAGCATATTTCCCTATATTTAGACTTAGTTCATTTGGGACAATTTTTTATAAATCATTAAAACAAGTCCCCCACAAAAAAAAAAAAACTCATCCCATTTTTGTGGCGATTAATCACCAAGGTGTTTATCGGCCGTGTGTTCTGAACATTTCACCGTTTAATACTCATCACATTGATTCACAAATGTTGGTCAGCGCCATGAATGTCCTGTTCAACGATTTATACAGTTAAAACGTCAGATAAACATCGTTGCTGGGTACATTTTAGTTAGATTATTGATTTTATTTTACATTTTATAATAATTTTACTCCAAAAATATTTTTTTAACTACTTTTAATATTATTGGCTAACTGTGCCACTTGTGCTGAAGGTACTAATCGCACCATTGTTGCTTTTACTTTGAATACGAGGATTCCAGCCAAGAATACTTGCGATCTTAGGATAAATATGTTCAATCATTGATGGATCACTTTTCAATGTCGAGTCGTTTTGTTGTAGAAATTTCAACAAATATTTCCAAGATTCGATGTAGTACATGTTTTGAATCTGTTCAGGGACTGATAATTTCGTGGGATCACCACATCTGTTCCAAATATCGGCATCATCAACCGTGGAACGGACTAAATTGCTTTGGCACAGCAGTATGCCATCGTACGAATACTCTTTGATGTAATTTTTCAATCGTTTTGGTGCATGTTGCAGTGTACCCAAGCTGGCATCACACAACTTGTACAACTTGGGCAAATTGTGATAATGTGCTTCACTAATCGCTGCCGCACCTGAACCGCCATGACCTTCAGTGTGTCGTAATTGCCTCAATTCAGTTTCAAATAACTTATGTACGTAAACTTCTTCTGTTGTTTCATTCGATTGTTTTCCTTTGGATGAGCGCAAGCCCATATTGATGACAATCTTTTGTGCAGTTAAAATCAAACTTTGATTCCATTTTCTTCCTGCAGTGCTTAATTTTGCTTCCAATGTATGCGTACGAACACCCTCGCCAATCAGAAGCAATGAATCGACGTCTGCTTCCGTGAAATTACCGCCAGACAAACGTGACAGGCCAACAATTGACGCCAATGGAATGGCAGGTAACTTGAAGACTGGATCTTTTTTCAACGCACCTGTTTTATCGTGATGTTTCAACGCCCATGTTGCTCCTTTTGGTGTTGCTGGAGGATTTTTCCTGTGTTCGTTGACATGCATTGGGCGCATTACCATTTCACCAGCGGTTGAAATCTGTGCCAAAGAGACGTTCATCGCCGTTACGAAGAACGGTGTACTGTCGTTCTTAGGAGGTGATTCCCAAATGGAATGATCGTAATACGAAGGAACGGGTGGATATCGTGTACCACAAGTGATTTGACCAGTACTGCATTTCGTTGCAAATGTTTTTGCAACTACATTGCCTTTTTTGTCCAAATTGAAGCCATTTTTTGCGATATGAGCGTCTCTCACGTCTTTGTACACACCTTCTGATTGTTCCAAAGTCATAAATGCTGGATGGTACAATGGTGTGGCAGGTGTTGACATTCGATATACAGGAATCTCAGCGTACATGCCGTTCACTTTCATATCACCAGTGTACGAACGAGATTCTGGATGCAAATGCAAGTAACTTTCGTAAAAACGAGTGAACAGTGTTTTGTCTGACTGATCGTACAACCATGTACCTTGTGCACAGATGTTAATTGTCACGGATCGGTCTTTTGCACCAGTCGTCAAGGAGAAATCTCGGTCTCGTTTGTTGCCGCCTTTTCGTCCAACTTTAGTATCTAAGATGTGAAGAGTTAAATCATTTATGACCTTATCGACGCAATCGACCACGACAAAAAATCCATATCTTAACTGTGCTTTCTGGTCCCATTTTTTCGCATCCAAAGAATCCCATTGTACAGAGGTTACAAAAGATATCTCATGTATAAGGTGTAAACGCGGACTGTATTTCTTTACCAAATACCACGTGCCTGCATTTTGAAACCAGCGAGCTTTCGCTTCCAATGTCTTCACCGCTGACCCTCCCAATTGTTCTCCAAGCATCCAAAGATAGTCAATTGCAAGGGTCAAAGAAGGTCCAATCAAATCCATTGCTTGTGTATCATCGGTTTTAGCAGATGCTTGCATATTGAAGCCAACAGGACATTCAAATCCCGTTGTCATGGCTGCCGATTTGACTCTTTTAATGGCCGCACCAATCCAAGCCAGTGTACACCTTGTAAAAGCATCTCCGTAGGCAGTATTAAACATACACTCGACGAATTGTTCTGGCGTACCATTCCGTGTGTGATGGCAGTCGTACATCAACCACAAGAATTTCAGACCTTTTATCAGTGATATTTGTATACCCTTCTTTCTCCATTGAGATCGATTTTTTGGATTGTTTGTTTTTGGGTCCATTGTTTTTGTTTCCCCCAAATGATTTTTCCATAAATTAATCAAACCAAGACTGCTGTTGGACCCTTCTACGTCACTAATGAGTTGTACAAGACCAGGCAACATGGTATTCTCCCAGAAATGCTTGCGCCCTTCTCCCGCAAGTTTACACATGTTATGAAACATAAGTTCAACTGATCTGGGTGTCTTTTCTGATTTCATTGATTCCGCTTTTGTAATAATTGCTCTCACAGACACGGGCACATTTCCATCAACCGCAATCATTCCAAGAACGTGTGGCGACGGTTTAGCTGCAACAGAAAGTAAAGCCAAACCATCCATGAAATAAAGCCCTTTTTCTTTCAAAACATGTCTGTCAGATTGACAAGTACCTAATTCCTTTTCTTTTAATCTTTCAGTTAAATCGTGAATTGATAATTTGTAATCTCCACAAGCTTCTTGGAAGGGCGAATTCGACGTTAAGAGCTCACATAGCGTGTCAGCGATACTACCTTTGTGTTGCTGCAATGTTTCGACATGTCTTGACAGCTGTGTGCGAACACGATCCAGGTTCTGGCGTGCGCTGAGTGTGATCAAAGCTTTCTTGTCTTTGTCAACTTTTTGTGGTGCCACATTTTTCATTTCTGATATGGCTTGGATTGCAAGAGTCATATGTCTTGATCGCACTTCTTCTAACTCCACAGACGCCATCATTGTAGAATCAGCACAATAGAGCGTCGCAAGTGTTTTTTTCAACTCGCTTTGCAATGTTGACGTCGTCAAGACCTTCAATTCTGTTTTCTTAATTTCAGAAAGATTCAAGACATCAATGCCTTCGTTCATATTTACAATTTCTTGAGAAGTTTCCTTAACTTTTATGATCAAAGGTTTCAACGATATGTTTTTCGTTGAAACCGCACGGCTTGGAGTCTTGCCGTATAACGTCTTGTCTCTGTTCTTGTCACCGTGTATACCTATCATTGCAATGAACTCTTCCAGACGGTACATTTTCCAAACCTTAAAACCATGCTGATCTACAATAGTGTGTATAGCATTTTCCAAACCTTCCAACGGACGACTTCGGCAGAATACTTTTATTGCACCACGTTCTGTTTGCTCCAACGAAAACTCTGTGAAGATAGGATCCATTTTTCCTGTACTGCGAGCAAAAATGCACACCCAATTTCCGTCAGCTTGACAATTGAACACACAAGCTTCAGGTTCCCTTGGAATTGTCCCCAATCTTTTGAAGGCGTACATACCATGATTACTTTGAACAAAACCACTTGATCGAGTTAATACCCCAGGTGCGACGTCACCTGGAACTGTGAACGACAATGTTAGCATAGTGAATGTAAATTCTGATCGAACCGACTGTAATTGTGATTGATTTACAAAAGATAGTGTTGATGCAACAAATATTACTTTTCCCTCTGTTTTTTTTTTCTTCTTCCTCTTTCTTTTTCTTGGTGGTTTGTAAAGATCCTGCTGCACTGCCACGTATTTTAGACGAGTATCTTTTACTGCGCCCTTCAGAACCTCGGCTGATTGTGGGCGGCTGTTTAGATTAGTAAAATTAACAAGATTGTGCGGTTGTGGTTGCAAAAAGGGATGCAAATTAACAAGATTGTGCGGTTGTGGTTGCAAAAATCTTTTTTGCAAAAATCCTTGCAAAAATTTCTCGGTTTTGGGGGCCGATTTCCCGTAAGATGCATCCATTTTTTTTGATGGCATTAGATTATTTTTTGGCTTTTGATTACTCTATTTACATCATATTCCATTAATTTTCAGTATTTTCGTAACATTTATGGGTTTTTTTAGTAACAGGTTGGAAAAAGAACATGGCATTTTAAATTCAGAAGGTGGCATTTCAAACCAAAACATGGCATTTTAAAATCAGAAAGGTGGCATTTTCGAATTTTGTGGCATTTTGACCAAAACATGGCATTTGCATTTTTTTTGGCTTTTGATTACTCTATTAACATCACATTCCATTAAATTCCAGTATTTTCGTTACATTTATGGTTTTTGGTATTAGAGGGTCGGAAAGAAACACAGCATTTTGTTTTGGACGACATTACACAATGTTTTAGGCCAAAAAAGGCCAAATCCATAAAAGGGCTAAACAAAAAAAAAGGGCCAAACAAAAAAAGGGCCAAACAAAAAAAGGGCCAAACAAAAAAAGGGCCAAACAAAAAAGGGCCAAAAGGGTAAAAGGGGCGAAAAAAAGGGCCAAAATCAGAAGGGCCAAACAAAAAAAGGAAAAAAAGGGCAGAAAAAAAGGGCAGAAAAAAAGGGCCAAACAAAAAAAGGGCCTAAACATGGCGTTTTAAAAACAGAGTGGCATTTTCAATATATCAAACAGAGTTCTGCAGACCTTTCATTTTTCTTCTCTTATATATAAAAAAATGAAAGGTCTGCAGAAATATTTTTCTTTCCACCCATCACTGAAAAAATCCATATCCGTAAGGAAAATATGGAAAAAATTTAGTAAATAGAGAATATAAAAAATCAAAAAAATTTCACAAGAATGTCACAATCAAACATGAAGAAAAAAAGATCAATCGTCGAAATCGAAAATGAAGTCGAAAATGACGGCTGTTTCAGCAAAAAGAAAATGAGGAAATCTCACGAACATTCTTTTGATGATGAAGATGCTGAAATGTCAATTAAAAACGTCAGTGTTCCTACAGTTGACGGAGAAACAAAATCAAAATTTGAAAGATTTACGCCAACTTTCAGACACTTTGGAAAATTGGTTAACGGTAATTGTCCTGCACTTTCATATGCAAAAACGACAGGAGGTGTAATCATCGCACGTGATTTACAGTATTTTCATCAGCAACAATCTAAAATCGTCAAAAGCAAACAGTACTATGTATTGCCAAATTGGACTCATGCATATAACTTTGTTTTTGGAAATTATAAAATAGAAGAGAGAGATTTTTATGAAATTATTCCAGAAAATAAGCCCGTGCGATTATTTCTGGACCTTGAAATAGAACCCGACGAATTATATGAAGGAGAAGAACTGATTCAAACGACAGACGCATTGGAAAAAGATGTGATTCAGGTGATTTTGAATATCCTGCAAGAAAAATACCAAGTTGAAGTTGATGAAAATGAAATCTTGTCTTTGAATTCAGATGGTGTCAAGAAAGGTTCACGACATGTTATCTTTCCCGTTTGGTTCGATTGCATTGCCAGTAGTATGGACACTTTCATCAAGTTTGACGTCTTGACTGTTCTCTCTAAAAGCACACAGCGTTGCGTTGATGATGGTATATACAATAAAAATAGGCAATTTCGCTTCTTTGGCAATACAAAAATTGGATCTCCAAGAAGATTGCATCTTGCAGAAGACCCTGATTTGCAGCCTTTCACTGCAGGACATCGAAAGATTTTTGACGCGGCATTGATACAGGCCATGCCACCCGTTGGCTACGAGCCCATTCACATTGATACCCCAGTACCCGATAAACATAGTACATGTCGTAGACGTCACTGCCCACGGCTTGTAAGCACTGGTCGTCATAGTGACACGTGTGAATTGCTTGAAAAAGCAATGAAACATCTGGGTGTTGAAGGTAAATTTGAGTATGTTTGTTTGACAGTTGATGAAACTGGAGTTGAATACAAGGCAATTTCATCGGAATGGATATGTTGCTGGGGTCATGTTCATACCAGCAATCGTACATTACGTGTATACCCTGACAGCGTGCACTGTTTTGGAGACAAACAAGATGTCTACAGATGTGGCACATTTTACTATCCACCATTGACGGATGAATTAATCATCCGAAACGAAGAAGATATTCGAAAATTGGTGTGTGATCATTGGGGTGTTAAAAATGTCTCCGTTTCTGTAAAGGGCTACACAATCTTCTACACCGCTGGTTTGGGAAAGAAATCTTACTACAATCAGAACACAGGAAGATTGCAACACGGCAAAGACAACGCGAAAGAAAAGGTTGAAATGATGCCAGAGCAAATCTATTACGATGTGCCAACAACAGAAGAAGCGATGAAAATAGTAACATTAACTATTCCTGATGCCCAGCAAAAAACCAAAGGACAAAAAGTGTTTTATACGGGTGATTCCTCTTCTCGATTCACTTACAATACGAAAAAGAAGACGCTGATTCATTGCGTAGATAAGGTCAAACAGCAGGTAGCCGAATTTCACGGTGTATTAGCAAAGGATATTCAAGCAAAAACAAAGGGCAATAAAATCATTTATACTACTCCCAATAAACAAGTGTCCACATACAACAAAATGTCTCAACGGTTGGTGCTGAAGTCCTCGGGTGTGGATGTTGCCCCAGTATACCATCTATGGGAGCCAGGCGATTGGGGCAAGTTAGATGAAACAAAAACACCGCATGAACCATGTACAGTCCGATTTGAAGGCGACACCATTGTCTGTGCGGGTTCAAATTTGCCGATCATGGAGCTTTATGATGGAGATGAACCAAGTTTCGATGAGCCCAAAGGAATTTTGTACATTCCAAAGGAGTCAACCGTTGACGTCACCGCATCCATGGACAGAGGAAAAACGTATACATCGATGAGACTCGTAAAAAAGGCCGTAGAATCGGGTGAAAGCTTCTTGTACCCTACGTATCGACAATCGTTGGCGATTGATATCTTTAACAATTTGAAGAAAGCAGGCATCAACAATGTGTTGCATTACCAACTTGGCTTGTGGCGTGACGGCGTACTCTTTCCATTCCACGAGAGCCAAATCAGTGAGGCCAGTGTCATGGTCGTACAACTGGAATCAATGCCTAAAGCTATGTCACGCCACTGGGGTAATATAATTTTCGATGAAATTCAAGGTACATCGGCACAGTTTGCTTCTGGAAAAATTACATTTGGAAAATGCAAGAACTGCAAAAGTTGGGACGCTTGGAAAATGCTGCGATCTCTGTGTTCCAAAGCATCTTTTGTGATGGCTTTGGACGCAGATATGCATTCTTGGAGTATACGAGGCTTAGAATTCCTTTACACAGCAATGCGGCCAAATGGTAAAAAATACCACATCGTACACACTGGCAAGCCCAAAAAAAGAATATATGTTGAAGTGAAGGCAGGTTTGCCGAGACTATTGGGTCATTTTGAATCTGCCATTATTGCTGGTAAAAAACCAGTTTTCATTAGTAACGCGGCAAAGGCCATCGAAAAAGCACAGGGAATCGCTCTCAAACACACACAAAATGTACTCTGCTTCTATGGCAAACATGGTTTGGATGCAGGACAGGATATTAACCAACTCGCAGCGTCGTGTGATGTACTGGGAATTTCCTCTGGCAAAATTGGCTCAGGTGTCTCAATTGAAAACAAACTGATGGAACAATACCCAGATTTCAATGGATCCTTTGATGTGGTCTTTTTCTATGGTTTTGCACACGATAAAACATCACCAATTCGAGAAGCAAATCAAGCATTGAGTCGTGCCAGAGACATTTCATCGCGCTTGTACTTCTATAATATTGCGTCGATTCCTGATATGGAGAGAATTCGCAATTTTTCAAAACCATCCGATGAAGTGAAATCTCTGGCCGCACAAAGAAATGCTCTTTTTGCTGAAAGAGCCAACGGCTACAAAACAGAGATGGTAGAGCAAGAAGAAACACTTGCAAGCTTCCGCTTGGGCACAATTCAACGCAATCAATGTATAGATTTCATGAATCACAACCCAAATACAGCAAGCAAAAATGAATACAATCTTGAATCGATGGTGAAAAATGGACATGTTGCCGATGAGCATTTCTGTAGAAATCTCGATTTAATCAATCTTGAAAATGCTGAATCAACAAGAGAATTTCATACTCTCTTCATTGAACGAATACTGAAAGATGGTCACGAGCATTACGTGTTGAAAGACGAGGAAAATGCCAAGACAAGTAGCTATGAACCACCAAGCGTTTTGGAAGAATTACTCAGCATCAAACCTGTGCCGTATATTTCCAAACAAGAAAGCTTTGGAAAAGTATCCGACATTGTAAAACTGAAATCACACATCGCCCATGGTTGTAAGTTGGACTTGGAAAAGCTGCAAAAAGATTACGTGTTCCAGCAGTTGATTGTGGGAGGGTTGGGAATGCAATTGGCTCAAGTTTGGTTTTGCATTCAGCCCCCCCAACCTGAGTCCATCTGTAGCGGAGCAGTCGGCAACTGTCGGGCATGGAAGACATTCGTCGTCCATGTTTTTGACAAAAATGACTCCCACAACACCATACTGGAAACCTTCTTTGAAGACAAACAGAATTGGAATCAATGGAAAAAATATGCCTGTTACCGACTAAAATACAATTCAACACGTGATCTGAATGAAGTCAATAGAGCAAGTGACAATATTGGTCATGCTGACATTCAATCCATTGAGGTTCAGCTCAAAATGAATGCTGCACTCGATACAGTTTTTGATTGGAAAATAGCACATAACGGGACATACGAAGGTAAAATGGTAGCATATGAGCCTCTAAATGATACAGCCAGAGCAAAAACATATGCTGCGATTGAAAAAATTGTACCATCTTTAGGCAAAGCAGGAAGAGGCCGAGAATGGTTTCAGAGAATCCAAGGTCTACAAAAGTGGTTTGAAAAACAAAACATGCAAACCGATTTTTACAAAGTTAAAACGACACAGAGAAACAATCGTACTGGCAAAGAATACATGTGGGTATTAGACGAAATGGATGGAAAAGAATATGCTGACATGATGCAAACACGCAGTACATATTCCACAAATGAAGCTATACTAAAGAGAAGCAAAGAACGGAGTCATAAGTTCGACAGTCTTCGAAAAAAATAGGTAAATCTGCAGACCTTTCATTTTTCTTCTCTTATATAAAAAAAAATGAAAGGTCTGCAGTTTCAGAAAAATGCATATGTTTTTGCTCTTGCTGTATCATTTAGAGTAGAAGATAAATATGTAAAAAAATATGTATATTCTGATATGCATGTGATGCGTGTGATGCATGTGATGCGGACCAATGCTTCTTCCGTCAATGTGAAGTAAAATATATGTATTTAAATAGGCATGACATACGTGTCAACATGTCTATCCAAGAAAATTCCAGAACTGGCCCACTGAAGTATATAAGAAGACTTTGAATTAACTAAACAAAAATGCAACCAACATCATCGAGTTTCGAGGTGGGTTATGAATATCATTTCAGTTACATTTGTGACAGCAGTAAAAGATATGGGCCAATACGCATAGTAAAAAGAACAGAGAAGAATATTTGGTTCGTTGAAAAACCAAACGACAAGCCAACACGACGAAAGATAAGATACGTCACAGTCACAGTCACAGACACTAAGGAAGAGTTTTTTTGTATGAGCGAGAATAATGGTCGTGTATACGCGACCAACATTTGGTGCGATAACTGTTGATGTTTGGCAACTATATTTTTTAAACGTAAAATATTCATTAGATAAAATTTTATAGATTAGAATGTGTAATAAGCATATAAGAGTATCTACTAATTGTTTTATTGTCCTCTCTGATCTGTGTTCTTCTACGCACAATAGCAAAGGTACATTCTGCTGCTAACCTTCTGGCAAAAGAAAGCAGTGATTTTCTGCGCACAATTGGAACGTCAGATTCCAAAAACCGCCAATCACCAATACATCTGTTTGGTAATGATCTTTCAATTAGTTCTTTGTTTTCCAAAACAAAATTACAGCCTTTATCAATGATTTCAAGTGATTGCCACACACCAGGTTGAAGGCCTAATGCATTGAAAACTTTATCAATAGTATCTTTGGATTGTTCTTTCATTTTTATAACTCAAATGTGGCCCTTTATACATATTTTTTGGCAATACTTTTTTTGCATTCAATCTACATGAAAGTTCGAGCAAACCAAAAAAAAACATCAAAAAAAATACAGTATAAACAGTGTGTACAATGCTTCCAATGCGTCCAACATGGAAAGTCATCAAAATCATCAAATAATTTTAAATAATCAAAATTTACAGCGTCAACTCGAAATAGTGCCAATTGATTTCGATTTCATCATATCAAATCCCAAAGTATTTAAAACAGTCAATTTAATGCGAGAATATGGTGCAAATGTGATTGACCGTCTAAATACTCACATTGGGTTGATTATGGCAGGAAAAGACACGGGTAAGATAGAAGTCACACTGAAAAAAAAAGAAACAAATGAACCGTTTTTTAATATAATCACTGTTGCAAAAGCCAAGCAGATTTACAATAGAAATGTTCATTTTCGATGGATTTCAGAAGGTAAATTGTCAAGAAAGAAGATGAATATCATCGATTTTTGGATTTTATCACCCAATTACAGACGTGAAATCTATCCTTGTTCTTCACAAACAGAGATTAGACAATCTCCTATCGTTTCTTGGTTAGAAACTCATATTGACGATCCCTTTGGTTTATCTATTATAAGATTCGGTCAACTTAACGAAAGAAAAGTGATTTACGAAACATTCAGATTAAATGCAACTGAAGAATGGTCGGAAAAACGGATCAGTGAATGTTTCTATCATTTTCTACCCAAAAGTAGACCGAGAAAAGGACACAGATGTCGTATACGAGGTGTGGGCATGATATATATTCCAAATAAAGAATATTGTGAACAAATATTAGTACAAATACAATCACATAATATAAATTTGATATTCTAAAGATCTTTCAAACTGTTGTGATCTTCTTCTTCTGTCAAAATCGAGATCAAATCTGATTTCAATGCCTGTAGACGTTGTAATTGAATCGGTTTCAGTGTGGATAAATCTATTTTGCAAAGCGAATCGAAGCATATTCTTGATTGAATAATTTGACACGGGAACGCTTGAAGAAGATACCGACAATGAGGTACATCGGACGTTGAGTTTTCAAAAGAATTCGAGCGGCATTTCAATGCAACTATTTTGATCAGTGCTGAATCCATTTTTAGGGTAGAAATGTACCCTTATATACTATAGAAAATCTGATCTATTTAAGCAAGCATTGTTTTTGCAATAACCATGACATCAAATTCAGCAATAGAAGAAATATTAACGGAGATAGGGTTAAGACTTGATAAATGGGTCAGTTTGGATGTTTTAGACGAAAAAACTGAATGGATCCTCGATAATATGGCATTGTTTGACAATTTACCAAAGAAAATAAGAGGAGACCTATCAAACTTATATTCGAAGGATACTCTCAAAAGAAGAAAGACAATATGTGCACTCTGTCGAAGGCTTGCGCGTTTCATTGAAGCAGCTATACTCAGAAAACGTAAACAAGTTTACATCAACAAGAAAACGGAGAGCAGATACAGTTATCGTTTAATCAAAGCATAATTTATTTAAATGGTTTAATTGATTTTTTGAATACAAATTGACATTGTAAATCAACAGGTATCTCTACAATATGATGATCGATATCACGCCGTTCCGCACTGCTCCAGTGTTCAATAGAAACGGCCTGGCCATTTTCCAAAACGTTGAACTCTATTTCTTTGAAGTTTTGAGACGAAATCAACCCTTTTTCAATCGCCAGTTCAATCATTTTTTCAAGCTCTTCCAAAATGATTTTATCCATTTGCTTTTTCAATCGCTTTTTTATTGTGTTTATAGTCACATCCATATAGATTCGTCGTCAGAAGATGACGAATCAACGACATAAACTACATTGCTGCTATTATTTGCTAACCCTTCTGCAGAAGATGCCGCTGTTTCAGCAATATTAATAACATCATTTTTTTGTTCGACAATCAAATTGTCTTCTTTTTCTTCCGCGGCATTTGCAGCAATAAAGGCCTCTCCTGTGCTGTAAGCGTTATCAATGAGAAACCTTTTAACAGCTTTTAAAGATCGAAAGCTTCTCATTTCGGGAGATAAATAAGTACGGTCGCATTTCCCCTTCGAAGCGCCTTTCTTTCTGTATTTCGTAATACACATCCATCCAGAAGGAAGCTGCGGCGCAGGTTTTGCTTTGCTTTTTTTCACCATATTTTTTTTTCTGAAAATGTACCAAACGAAGAGAGAGTACAGGGTGTTGTCAGATCTATGTTCAGAACTCGATTTAAAGCAGTATTATCAACATAAACAAACAATTGCCATAAACTTACAAAAAAAGGAGTGTCGTTTGTCTTTGAATTCTTTGAAATAAATTTCTTGTAAAATAATATCTCGATAAAAAACAGAATAATTCATTGAATACAGGTACAATATGTCGAAAAAATCACTGCCAATTTTGTTAATAAATTTTAATTGACACAACCTATTTGAATTTAACACCGTAAAAATATCCTATTTTGCTTATCATCACCAACTCTGCGCGCTCTTTCATGAAATCACGTATTTGATTCATTTTTACATGTGTTATATTAGAATCGGGGTTTTCTTGACGTAACGACCAAGATCTGTAGTCCTTTTTCAGGTCAACGAATTTCAATCGTCCTTTTTTCTTGTTGCTTCCCTTTAATGTGTATTCTACGTTCTCAAGCCGTTCGTCAAACCATTTTTCCAAATGTTGGCGTTGGTCTGATTTCAAAGGTGGAGCCTCTTTCTCGCCAATAACGCGTTTTTTCTGGCCTGATGCTGTTAACCCAGAAGAAGGAGAAAAAGGAGAAGAAGGAGAAAGAACACTGTTTTGCATTGTTACTGAAGATTGTTTGGTCTTTTGTCCCGCTGGTAATGACTGTTCTGCTTGCTGTGGTGGCTTTGGGGACGGAAGTGTTTTCGTGGAAGGTGATGAAATTCCATTCGAAACACTACCATCCCATTCAGATACGGGCTTCGGTACTGTATTCAAACCACAATGCAGGTCATCTATCTCGTAGGTCATCATTGTGTCCACATCTCGTAGGTCATCTCCTGACAATCTACTATCCAAATTGACCAGAGCTCCTTTGAAAAGTAGGTCTATTAATCCACCATTCGTTTGGGCACGCTGTGTCGGTGTGGTTTCTTCTTCAATAATAGACTCTATAGATTCTACTGTGATGTCGTTTGAAAGCTTGAACGCACTTTTGTTTACTTTGATTACAGCCAACGCAGCCAGCTCTTGAACCGTCATGTCTTCGAAGAAAAATTGATGTGGTATTCTTCGTGGTAGTCCTTTATTCATGTCAATAAAGGTTTTCATATCCTCTGCATAACCAGCAAAAATCATAATTGGGTCGTTCCCCAATAGTGCTTTCATTAATTCTGCAAGAGCCTCTTTTCCATAGTCTTCCTTGCCACCCTCTGCGAGTTGGTAGGCCTCGTCAACGAATAAGACACCACCAAGGGCACTTTCTACAACAGCTTTTGTTTTTTGCATAGTTTGGCCAACAAAACCAGCGACTACATCAGATTTTTGGACTTCTACAAACGGTGCATCAAGGCCAAGCATCCCTGCGTCGACCAACACTTCCTTCATCAATCTTGCAACAGTGGTCTTTCCAACACCTGGATTGCCCATAAAGGCCATATGTGGTGCTTGTGGTTTTTTTACATCAACACCGAGTGCAACACGTGCTTTGTACGCTGTTATGGTGCTTGAATAAGATCTTATTTGTTTTTTTACTGCAGCAAGACCAATAATATTATTCAATTCCTTCTCAAGGTCGAACCGTTTTGCGTTTGCTGTATCTTTCGTTTCTTCTTTTACGACGACTGTGCACGATTCAGAAACACACCACAAGTCTTCATTTTTCTCATCATAAGGCAACAGTTCATCGTGTTTGAATCGTTCTTTATTTTTAATAAACTTAAAGTCTTTTTTACCACTTCCATTTTTCCAAGAAATCTGCCACCAGTCCTTCTGTTTTCTTCCAGTTTTTCTTGCCAAAACAGTGGCTTGATAAAATTGGTAGCAATCTTTATCATCTTCTGTCTTGGACGGAAATGTTATCCACAGCTGCGTACCCACTTTTACCATGAGATTAAGATGTGGAGTAATTTTTTTTAATAATTTAAATTAATAATGTTTGGTATCCTTCAATATCCGATAATTTTTTTTTTTGTCATGTCATGTTGGTAATCTTATATATCTTAACTGTGGATTTTACAAGTCTATAAATGGGGAAATGAAAAAATTAATCTATTTATAATTTATAGACAAAAAGGGTAGTGTCAACAATAAATGGAAAAAATATTTTGCGGCTGACATAAGCTCTCTGAGCCCCAAAATTTTCCTCAGTCTATAAACTGCAAAAATCATAGGTGTCTGGCAAAAAAATGCCCAATATATAAAAATAAGCATATTTCCCTATATTTAGACTTAGTTCATTTGGGACAATTTTTTATAAATCATTAAAACAAGTCCCCCACAAAAAAAAAAAAAACTTTTCCAATTTTTGTT
>Ga0206682_10003027_pt1 | contig 14711 bp, 22 predicted proteins | sample M240m12015metaG_FD_155444 | JGI IMG/M metagenome (GOLD analysis project Ga0206682, IMG submission 155444) | Ammonia-oxidizing marine archaeal communities from Monterey Bay, California, United States - M2 40m 12015 | ecosystem: Environmental > Aquatic > Marine > Intertidal zone | place: USA... | reverse complement strand
TCGGGTTCGGTTTGACTGGGATTGACGAGCTCGGGACGATCCGCGTCAATGTTCTTGGGATAAACGTAAGGTGCTACTTTTGATGAATTAGCCATAATTATAAGTCTCTACATAGATTATTGATAAAATTTAAAGTGTTACTGCTTCGTATTGCTCCGTTTCTTGCATGAACAGCTCTTCAACGTAATCATCGAAGGTCTTTTCTTGCGCTTGCTCTTCTTCCATGTCGAATACCAAGTGCCAATGGTCGACGTGAAGGTTGATAATTTTGTTCATATTGGGTTCCTTTATCTTAGCCAATGAAATTATTAGTACAACTAATAAGATAGAACTATATAGAGACATATAGAACTAACTTATTAATTAATACCGACTGACGAGAGCCGGAGGATCGAGTTGTTACTCTGCGGGGCTGAGGTGGCAGAAGATGGTGTCAGCTTTGTAGGCATCTAGTTCAGCTTGGTACTTAACTGCGATGGTGTTGAGGAGTGTTTGATTACTTTCGGAGAGCAGGTGCCAATACAGAGTTATAGAAGAATCGCCGTCTGGGTCTAAGCGCTCGACGTTCTCAAATATGTCATCAGGGTCTTCCTGCAATGGGACAATGTCTGACCACAGCGTTATATACAGAGCGTCAGTTACGCCTTCCATGCACTCCGCCACTTGGTCGGCGCGCCAATATTTAAATAGATCATTTGGTTGTGGCATGTTGGGTCTCCTTATGGGGGAAATAATGGTCACCTGACACGAGTTCTGGTTCATCGACACTTGTTAAGTGATCAGCGTCAAGCATTGCTTGGGGAAGGTTATTGGCTACGCACCAATCGTTGTGGATCTCGATGATCTTGCGACCAAAGTCAGATGACGTGAGTTTAGTGTTCATGGTTAAGCTCCAAGTAAATGGGTGATAGACACGCCGGTATTAAATAGGAGCAACGACACGCCTATAATGATTAGTACTGCATCGTTGCGTTTTGCTGTCATACGTACTGAGATTTTGAATGCTTCCCAGTTTGAGCAGTTAGTTACTGCGGACTTTACTTCTTTGAAATCGGTGAACAGATTCATGGGTTACACCTCGGTGGTTAATTCGGACAGGGCTTCAGTGATATCTGACAGGTCACCAACGACAAAGGCCAAGAGGCCAAGTGCCCAGATGTCAGGGTTAGATTTGGCGTGCTGAAGTAGGTAATTAGCTCTCGCTTGTACCTTGTCAAAGGCTGATGTGGGTATTTTCTGTTGGAATGTACCCTTAACTTTTGAGAAATCATCGTAGATTGTCATGGTCTATATCCTTGTAGTTTGTAAGGTCTTGTGTGTCAGAAAAGGTCCGGTGTGTCAGGTTTTGGAAAATGTGTGCGGATTTGTGTGTCAAATGTTAGTAAACGCTATTCTTATAGTTATCATGGGTTTAACCCTCTTTTTCTTAAGTGTGTGTCAGTGTGCAGCTTTTTTTATAGAGTTCCCTAGAAAACGTTTTTTAAAAAAGGAATTACAAATTATTAAAACAAGGTTTCAAAAGTTGACACACCTGACACACATTTGGCTTTTTTGAGGGTAAGTTGTTGAGTGCTAAGGGAATAGTGTTCACTAACATTTGGCACACATTTTGGCACACGCGGGCCAAAAGCTGACACACCGAGCGTTTCTTGGCACACATTGGTTAATAATTGACCATTTTGCACTGAATCGGTGCACTTTGACCCCTGCCCGTTGGCAATTGTCCATTGACACTTGTTCATGGTCATTTGTGCACGTTTACGGATGCACATTTACTTACCACTTTTTAAACGCCCCTCCTTGCGGAGGGGCTGGTGGTTAGAGTGAGAGTGAGAGTGCGATTGAAGTGCCGAGTGCGAATGAGAGGATGAGACAGGCGAACATGCAGAACCATTCGTTGTTGAGGAACTTGTTCACGAACCTGGTTAGGAAAGGCTCTTTGCGTAAGTGTGCAGGATGATAAATGGCTCTTGCTTTGCGGTTAATTTTGCGTTGATAAGCGTTCATGGTTAAGCGTCCTTAGAAGATGATGTTGAGCAGTAATTGAATTGGGAAAGCTAGGATGCAGGTGGCGAGGGCGAGTAAAACTCCAACGACAAAGCTGCGCAGCATAGGGTTGATGGTTAGCGTGGTGACGATGAATTTGGTCATGGTTAAGCGTCCTTGACGTGGATAGAGCTGAGTAAGTAGAAGGTGACGATGATGCCGCCGCCGATGAGTTCAGGAACTGTTAGGTAAGAGAGCTGTTCGATGATGAAAGAGATAGTGACCATGAGTGATCCTTAATAATTGATAAGTAATAAGAGTTAATACATAGAAACAACCGACTGTGAGCGAGGGACGAGCGAGCTTGGACAAGAGACAAGGGCCAATGGATACGTGATAAGGGATAAGGGTCAGGTGTTAAGGGTCTAGGGGTGTCAAAACAAGGTTCCAAGGGGTAAATCGGAAACAAGGTTCTGAAAACCGGATCGGGGGAGGGTAGGTGTCTGAGAGGCGAGGGGGGAGATAGTGTGTGAGTGAAATATAAAAATATTTTTTTAAAAAATTCCTATATAATTTGCGGTATTAGCATTACTAATATATAAGGCACCTCATGGATAAAACATTTCAGTGCCGATGTTGCCGTATATCGCTCCCAGAAAATGCATTCGAGATGCGCACTAACAAAAACGGTGCGCCCTACAGAGCCCAGAAGTGCAGAGAGTGTGTTGTTGCCCGCAAAAGACTCGCAAATAACGAAAAAATAGAGCGTTACTTCGCCAGGATCTGCTACAACCAACGTTATAACCACAAAAAACAGCGACGCGGTAAAAGCCCCGACGGTTTTTCTCTAACTACAGAAGATTTATTAGGACTTTGGGAACGCCAAGAAGGTAAGTGTGCTTACAGCGGCGTATTAATGACTAGCTACAGGGATGGCGTCAGTAGAATCGACCTAAACGCGTCACTTGACCGTCGAGATCCAAATTTGGGCTACACACTTGACAACGTACACTTGGTTTGTGACCGCGTAAACCTGATGAAGCACACTCTAGATGAAGATATGTTTTTCTGGTGGATTAAGAATATCACCGCCCATCAGCTTGCAAAGTAGTATTAGTAACGCTAATATATTGCTATGGATAATATAGAAGTGTTGTGCCTTGAGGGGCTTGAAGAAGCTTGTATAGGCTATCAAGTAGTCCAACGGGGGCAAACTCCTGTGCTGGTGTACGACTACGAGACGACAATTGATGTTTTGCGTGCCGGCGGGTACGACGACGACGAAATTCAGCACTTCCTCAAGCGATTAATGTCGGCGGACTCTATTAATCCCCCGATATTCGTCAATATCAACACCGAAATAATGGACAGTATCTGGGGAGGGGACAGTTATCAATTCGACGACGACATTGGACAGCACACCCTCCACTGAGCAGCTCTCCTCGCGGTTGTCTTCGCCCGAGCAGATGCCAAAGACTGAATTTGACTCCCACCTGCCCTACATGGGGCTGCAAATAGGGTCACTTAGCGTTCAGCAAGAGAAACTTGTCCAGTTTATTTGTAGTGGGATGACTATTGCCGCAGCAGGGCGTGCCTCTGGGTATGCGACACCGTCAAATGCCTACGCTGCCGCCAAATTAGAGCCGGTAGCCCAAGCCATACAGTACTTTCGCGAGCAGATGCACGAAGAAGTGAAATTTGGCATTCAACAAGCGCACTCGATGTATATGAATGCCTATGTGGCCTCTGCTAATTCGACAGAGATGAAGAATACTGTCGACAGCATGGTTCGACTACATGGCCTCGCCAAAGAAAGTCAGAGTCAGCAGGTCAATATACAGATCAATGGGGCCAAGCAGCTCGAACGACTCAGCGATGATGAGTTGCTCAAGCTCGCCGGCAAAGGGACACAGTACCTAGAGCCTCAGACAAATGACAAATGAAGCACCTAAGAGTACTTGCGAGCGGTGTAAGAAGGTAGTTCCGTCTACTCTCATGGGTGCGGACAACTGGTGTGTGTACTGCCAAGCAGACAGACAGGACAGTTTACCCTCGCCAAAAGACCCCAGCACCGACGTACCACTTCCTAAGAGCACTGAAGAATTGGCCCGTGAAGAGTTGGCCCTGCGCATATTGACTCGGAAGCGGATGCTGCCATTCGTTGAGCGGTTCAACCCAGACTACCAAGCGGGTTGGGTGCATAAAGACATTTGTAAACGGCTTGAAAAATTCTCACAGGACGTGGTCGACAAAAAATCCCCACGGCTGATGTTGTTCATGCCCCCTCGGCACGGGAAATCGACACTTGCCTCAGTAGCGTTCCCCGCTTGGCACTTGGGGCGTAACCCCGAACACGAGTTTATCAGCTGTTCCTACTCCGGCTCGCTGGCGATGGGGTTCTCGCGGAAGGTGCGTAACTTGCTACGGGAGCCTTCGTACAAGAGCGCCTTTAAGACCCGCCTTGATCCTGATTCACAGAGCGCAGAAGCGTGGCTGACAACAGGCGGTGGCGGTTTCGTCGCGGCGGGTGTGGGCGGCGGTATTACTGGTAAAGGAGCACACGTACTTGTCATTGACGACCCTGTTAAAAACCGCGAAGACGCTGAGTCTCAGAATAATAGAGAGGCTAATTGGGATTGGTATACCTCCACTGCTTATACCCGCTTGGCTCCTGGCGGAGGTGTTTTGGTTATCCTCACACGCTGGCATGACGACGATCTCGCTGGTCGTCTCTTAAAAATGTCTACCGAGGGTGGCGACGACTGGGAGGTTGTCCGTTACCCCGCCATCGCTGAAGAGGACGAAGAGTTCCGCAGCGTCGGCGAGCCGTTACATCTTGAAAGATACGATGTTGCGTCGCTGAATAGGATACGTAAAGCGGTTGGCCCTCGAGATTGGTCGGCGCTGTATCAGCAGAATCCCGTGTCAGATGAGGGTGATTACTTTACCCGCGACATGATTAAGTACTTTGACCCCTCCGACGTAGATGAGGGTCAAATGAAGTACTACGCCGCGTGGGACTTAGCCATCGGTAAGAACGACAGGAATGACTATTCAGTCGGCATGGTTATCGGGATCGACGAGATGGACAAGATGTACGTCGTCGATGTAGTCCGAGGCAGGTTCGATGGGTTCGAGATTGTCGAGCGGATACTAGACTTATACGTTCAGTGGAAACCGTCAATCGTAGGAATAGAGAAAGGACACATCGAGATGGCCCTTGGCCCTTTCCTTGAGAAGCGCGTCCGTGAGCGCGGGTTGTACGAGATGTACATCAAAGACCTTAAGACCGGCCGCAGAGACAAAGAAGCCCGCGCCCGAGCCATACAAGGGCGGATGCAGCAGGGGATGGTTTACCTCCCCCGAGACGCTGTGTTTACGGGGCCCTTGGTCGCAGAACTACTTAGATTCCCTAACGGCGTACATGATGATCAGGTCGACGCACTCGCGTGGCTGGGTCTTATGATGGCTGAATTCTCAACTTACCAAACGCCCGTTGTTCACGTTCCCTCTTGGAGGGATAAGCTCGCCCATATTGTTAAGGGCGGTCCTAAAAACAAATCGGCGATGAGTGCATAGCCATGAAGACAGAAAAGCGATTGACCGCAGACAAAGAACATCAGATCGCCTCGGGGCAGTGGGACAGATATGTCCGAGCCCGAGACAATGGGCACCTCGACTACATTGAGATGGCTAAGAAGTGTGACTCCTACTACCGAGGTGACCAGTGGGCGGCAGAAGACATCGCAGCTCTAGACCAAGAAGGACGCCCCGCGCTGACTATTAACACGATCCTGCCGACGGTAAACACCGTCTTAGGAGAGCAGAGCTCACGCCGAGCAGATGTAAAGTTTAAGCCGCGAAAGGGTGGTGATGGTGACGTTGCTAACACGCTGACTAAGTTGTTCATGCAGATCTCGGACAACAACAAGATGGATTGGTTGGAGCAGCAGGTGTTCAGTGACGGGTTGATCTTAGACGGCCGTGGTTACTTTGATGTGCGCATAGACTTCAGTGACAGCACTGAGGGAGAGGTGCGTATTACTGCGAAGGACCCACTGGACATACTTATTGATCCAGACGCGAAAGAGTATGACTCCCGAACGTGGAACGAGGTCTTCGAGACAAAATGGATGACTCTTGACGAGATTGAAGAGTTATACGGTAAGGACAAAGCGAGCAAGCTGCAGTTCATCGCAGAAAACGGTAACAGTTTTGGTCGGGACTCGGTTGAGTATGAAGAGACCCGTTACGGGGACATAGACACCCGCGAAGATTTCTTAGGCGCACAGATTCCTGGGGAAGAAGAGTACCGAAACGTTAAAGCGCTGCGAGTAATTGAGCGGCAGCACCGGAAGTTGACTAAGTCTGACTTCTACGTTGACCCCACAACCGGTGACCAGAGGCGCGTGCCAGAAAACTGGAGTGACCGGAAGATTAAAGCGTTCTCTAAAGAGCACGGGTTGTCCGTAATTTCTAAAGTCATCAAGCAGGTACGTTGGACAGTGACCTGTGACAAGGTCGTGCTGCATGATGACTGGTCGCCATACGACGACTTCACAGTAGTCCCGTTCTTCTCTTACTTCCGCCGCGGGCGACCGTTTGGCATGGTAAGAAACCTGCTCTCGCCGCAGGAGCAACTGAACAAGATTGCCTCGCAAGAGCTGCACATCGTAAACACCACGGCAAACAGCGGGTGGATGGTAGAGAGTGGCTCTCTGGTAGGTATGACACCAGATGACCTCGAGGAGCACGGCGCTCAAACTGGTCTCGTTGTGGAGTATGCCCGTGGCACCAACCCGCCGACAAAAATACAACCGAACTCAATACCCACAGGTTTAGATCGCATTGGGCAGAAAGCTGCGGCGAACATCAAAGCTATATCGGGAATTAACGACTCAATGCTGGGTACTGACTCAGCTGAAGTGTCGGGTATCGCAATACAAGCGAAGCAGAACCGCGGCGCGGTAATGATTCAGGTGCCTTTGGATAACCTGAACAAAACGCGCCAGTTCCTCGCAGAAAAAATACTTAACCTGATACAGCGGTTCTATACCGAGCAGCGCATCATACAAATCACAAACGAAGACGACCCGCTCAAGCCGCGCGAGCCAATGGTTATTAATGAGATGACCCCCGAAGGCAGGATCGTCAACGACCTAACTATCGGCGAGTACGACGTGGTCATTGCGACAGCGCCGGCGCGCGACAGCTTCGATGAGATTCAGTTTGCCGAGGCGCTCAGCTTGCGCAGCGCAGGGGTCATGATCCCAGACGACGCCATTGTTGAGTACAGCCACCTCGCGCGTAAGGGAGAGCTGGCCAAACGAATCCGCACCGTCACAGGTGTCGAGCCGCCCAGTGAAGAACAAGCGCAGATGCAGCAGATCCATCACGAAATGGAGATGGAGCAGATTCAGCTCACTATTGAGAAATTACGAGCAGAGGTGCAGAAACTGCAGTCCGAAGCGGCCATCAACATGGCGAAAACTCAAGATGTGGCAGACGTTAATCCACAGCTTAAGGTCATGGAGCTCGAGAGCCAGATGCGCATGAAGGAGATGGAGCTAGATCTGAGAAGAGAGCTTGCTGATCTGACCAATACAACCCGACGCAGTAATCAAGAAACGTCGGCGGCTACCAGAATTGCCACAACGGCGATGCAACAAACTAACAAATCATTAAAACCTCAAGGATAAGTTATGGCTGATAAAGATGAAAATCTAGAGTTTGACAGGATGCCAGGATCGGATGATGGCGATCAGGTAGAAGACACACAGGTGGATCTTAACTTCGGTTTAGGGGCCACAGAGGAGTCAGAGCTCGATGACTCTGACGAAAAAAGCGATTTAGAAACTTTGGAGACTGAAGATGTACCGACTGCCGAAGAAACCAGCGAAGACACCAGCGAAGACATCAACGACGAAGCCGAAGCCGGTGACGAGCCCGTCGCGCTCGAAGAAGCCGAAGCCGAGGACGTCGAGGATGTACTAGAGGAACCAAAGGCGAAGAAAAAAGGGCAGATGGTCCCTAAATCTCGCCTAGACGAGGTGTTGGCTAAGCAGAAGGCGCTGCAAAAGCAGCTTGACGAGCTGAAGCAGTCAAATCAACCCCCCGAGCCTGAGTTGCCTTCGTATGATTTTGAAGCGAAGGAACGTGAGTATCAGGAGCTTATCCTTGACGGAGAGCCAGAAAAAGCGGCAAAGGTTCGTAGCGATATTAGGGCGGCAGAACGAGAGGCGATGAGCCATGAGTTACGTCGAGAAGTCGAGCACACCGTTTCGAGAAATAACGAAGAAACAGCTCTCCAGCAGGCCGCGGCTTTGTTGGAAACAGAGTATCCCGTATTCGATCTAAACTCTGCCGACTACAACGAAGATTTCACCCAAGAGGTGATCGAGCTACGCGATGCCTTTATTGTCCAAGGGCTACGAGCCGTGGATGCATTATCGAAGGCGTCCAACTTTGTTATCAAGGCGCATGATATTGGCGCAGAGATCGATGACTCATCCGCCCTTGCCGCTAAGCAAGCGCCGAAGAAGGCTTTGGATGAGGTGGCTAAGAAGAGGGCAGAGGTGGCTAAGAAGCTAGACGCCGCTAAGAAGCAGCCGCCAGAACTTCCTGGAGAAAGCAGCAGCAGCCACGGCGAAAAGGCTTTGGATATAAGCACATTGTCTGAGGAAGAGTTTAATGCTCTGCCTGAAGCTACCCTGAGAAGGCTCAGGGGCGATATTTTTTAAAGGACTGATTATGAGAGCCAAAGACCCCAAGCTAGCCGCAGCAGGCGTTAGCGGATACAACAAACCCAAGAGAACGACGGGGCACGCGACTAAGTCTCATGTTGTTGTTGCGAAGAACTCTGCGGGAACGACTAGAACGATCAGGTTTGGCCAGCAAGGGGTCTCTGGGGCGGGCAAGAACCCGACTTCGGAGAAAGATAAAGCGAGGCGCAAATCTTATTATGCGCGCCATAATGCTCAAGACTCAAAGCCGGACATCCTAAGTGCCCGATATTGGAGCCATAAAGTAAAATGGTAGCTGAATTTGTTTGACATTTAATATTAGCAATACTAATATTAATGTATCATTCGCGTATCAGTGCGATAACTGATTGTGTCGTTCACATAAAAAACGTACCCCCGTCCGCACAGACGTTAAACGCGCCGAGACCGCCCTCGCTAAACCGCGTAACCCGTTAGTCTGCACGAAAAGGACGTTTTACAAGGCTATTTTAATTTAATGCAAATCAATGGAGGCCATCATGGCTTTAACAAATTTTGCTAGCCTGACTTCTGAGCAACTAACCGCGTGGAGTCGGGATTTTTGGCGTCAAGCTCGTAACATGAGCTTCATCAACCAGTTCGCAGGATCTGGTTCTAATGCAATGGTTCAGCGTATTACAGAGCTGACCCGTTCCGAAAAAGGCACCCGTGCTGTTATTACACTACTCGCAGACATGACTGGCGATGGTGTAACAGGTGACTTTACTCTAGAAGGCAACGAAGAGGCGCTCCGCGCTTACGATATCGTTGTTAACCTTGACCAGCTCCGTTTCGCTAACCGCATTGCCGGTCGTATGGCGGATCAGAAGTCGGTAGTTAACTTCCGTGAGACCTCACGCGACGCTCTGGCTTATGCTATGGCCGACCGTATGGACCAACTGGCGTTCCTGACATTGTCAGGTATTGCATACGGTTCTAAGACTAACGGTGCCCTGCGCACTACTAGCGGTGTTTCTGGTCTTGAACTGGCCGATCTCGAGTACGCATCAGACGTCACAGCACCTACCGCTGCTCGTCATCTACGCGTTAGTGGGTCAGATATTACTACTGGCGACACCGCAGCGGTAACAGCAGCCGACAAGCTTGGTTACAAGCAGATTGTTGAGCTGAAGGCTTATGCTAAGGATAACTATATCCGCGGTATTCGCGGTGCGGGCAACGAAGAGACATTCCATCTCTTTGTCACTCCACAGCAGATGGCCACGCTGAAACTCGATGCTGACTTCCTAGCAAACGTCCGTAATGCCGGCGTCCGCGGTACAAGCAACAGCTTGTTCTCTGGCTCTAGCAGCCTGATGGTTGACGGTGTTATGTGCCACGAGTTCCGCCACGTCTTCTCAACTGAAGGTGCGACTACTGGTACTTCTGGTAACGCAGGTGCCGCGGGCTACAAGTGGGGTGCTGATGCAGACGTTACAGGTGCTCGCGCCTTGTTCTGTGGAGCGCAATCTCTTGCAATGGCTGACATCGGTGCGCCGGAAATTGTCGAAGACACTTTCGATTACGGTAACCAGTCAGGCATCTCTATTGGCAAAATCTTCGGTCTGAAGAAGCCTAAGTTTAACAGCGACTACAACGGCGCTGTCGAAGACTTCGGTGTTATTTGCCTAGACACGGCTCAATAGGCTTTTCCCTGAGAGAGAGCATTGCCCCCCTTTAGCTAACGCTGAGGGGGGGACCTTTTTAAGGCCGGAAAATGAAAATTAAGTCTAGTTTCGATTTAAGAGTAGCTACGCTAAGTGGCGCGGTTGTATGCCTCCAAGCCGGAGTAGAGAGGGATGTTTCAGAGGCCATAGGAGCAATAGCTATTGGTATGGGCGCCGAGGCCATTGGCGTTTCAGTGCAGTCTACGCCTGAGCCAGTTGAGTTTGCCCCCGCTGCCCCCGATACAGAGCCCCTTTTTGAAGTTGTAGAAGCGATTGAAGAGTTAATCAATGTCGGATCGCCGGCGGACTTTAAGGCGAGCGGTGAACCCAAAGTCGCGTCTATCCACCGTGTAATGGGTAAGCAAGTCTCTAGTGAACTTAGAGAAGCAGCTTGGGAACAAGTGCTAAATGGCTGATAGGAGCTAAAAAATCATGAGTGTATCCGTTCAATCAATCGTTGATCGCGTTCAAATAACGCTCCAAGACACAACTGGCGTCAGATGGCCCGTGGCAAGTGAACTTGTCCTGTGGGTAAATGACGCGCAGCGAGAGATCGCGCTTTTTAAGCCCGACGCCTCTGCAAAGAATACGGCTGTAGAGCTTGTAACAGGCACTAAGCAGTCAATACCTAACGACGGTAACCGGCTGCTGCGCGTAGTTCGGAATATGTCTGCTGCAGTAGACGGTACTGGCGGTAGATCGGTAAGAATCGTCGATCGTGAAGTGCTCGATGCGCAGAGCCCAGATTGGCATGACCCAACGGTCACTGGGGATGCGGCGCATTCTGCTACGGTTAAGCACTATATCTACGACGACACTAACCCGATTAATTTCTATGTTTATCCTGGCGTTACTGGTTCTGCCTTTGTTGAAATTGTTTACTCGGCAAACCCAGTAGCTGTGACTCAGACCGACAACCTGGATATCCCTGATATCTACGGTAACGCGGTAGTCAATTACGTATTGTATTCGGCTTATATGAAAGACGCGGAGTACGCAGGTAATGGCCAACGAGCGTCAAACCACTATCAGCTGTTTATGTCGTCGATTACCGGCAAGTCGCAAATAGACGCGGTAACGAACCCTAATGTTGATTTGGCGGCGGCGGTTTAGGCGTAAACCTAACACTTTGAGGTGACCGCCGATGGCGACTTTCGAGTCTTTACTACCAGACGTTCTACCCAGTGTTCATGGCTGTTCAGATGCGATGGCCATTTCGGCCATTCGCTCTGCTGCTATTGACCTCTGTGCGAAATCAGAAATCTACCAGCAAGAACTCGACCCTGTCACAACGGTTGCGAAGATTTTCGAGTATGACCTTGAGCCCCCAAAAGGCACGGTTGTGGAGAAGGTTTTATGGGCGGTGTACAAGGGGGATAAGCTGGAGCCTATTAGCACGGCGCTTCTTGAAAAGCGTCAGCCGAATTGGCGAGACCCTTCGAAGTTTTCTACCCCCGAGTATTTTGTGCAACAGAGTCAAAGTACTTTTTGGCTGGCCCCTGTTCCCAACGCAACTATCGTCGAAAGCGTGATCCTTCGAGCGGTGTTAAAGCCGACGGTCTCGGCAACTACCCTTGATGATGCAATCCTAAACGACAACAAAGACGCCATAGTTAATGGCGCGCTTTTTAGGCTGTTGCGAACCCCCTCAAAAGATTGGACTGATTACTCTGCGGCGCAGATGTACGGAATTCTGTACAGAGAAGGCGTGGCCGAAGCTGAGAGCAAAGCGCGCTCAGGAAATACACCCATAGCAAGGACTGTGAAATATGGAGGCTACCACACTAGCCCGTTCCGCCGGCGACACACTCAGTATAGGTGATATACGAACTGAGTGGGGGTGGGTAAAGCCCGCGATAGAAGAGATTCTCGAGGCTAACCCGCACCTAACGTATATACCCGAAGATGTTTATGCGGAGGTGAAATCGGGGCACGCGGTATTGTGGATAGCAGACAAAGCGTTCGCAGTAACAACGAGCGAGACCGATCAGTTTTCAGGTGAAAAGACATTACTTGTGTGGGTGTGTTGGAGCCAACCGAATGGAACATCAGTTTTGTTTCGGCACCTTGAAGAATTGACTCAAGTTGCCGCGGGAAGTGGCTATTCGTGGATAGAAACAAGGACCCAAAACGCGCGTCTAGGTGAAGCACTGGGGCACTGGGATTGGGAGCTGGATCATATAGTTTACAGGCGATCATGTCATGTCTTCAAGACCAAAGCAGTCTGATTACCAAGCCTCTGATGCAGAGAAAGCATCGGCATCTGTTGCGCTTGAAAATTACAATTACTTCAAAAAGAACTACTCGCCGCTCTTGCAAGAGATGCGAGACCAAGCGAAGTCAGCGGATGTTGGTACAACGCTTCGCGGCCGTGCCAATGCCGACACTATGCAAGCGTTGACTCAGCCCTCGTACCGCAATTCGCAACAAGTAGAGTATAGCGCTGATCTTGGGAAAGCCTTCCAAGGCCAGCTTGGGGTTGCTAACACCTCCGCTAAATCAATTCAGAACCAGATGGGCAGCAATGTACTGGGCATAGCCCGAGGGCAAGCAGCCGACGCATCTACCGGCATGGCTCAGCTTTCGCGATTGTCTACCAGTGAAGCCTTAAACCGCGCGCGTAATAAACAAATGGTCGCTCAATCTAAGATAGATGCTGCGGTCACTGTTGGTGGCGCGTTTGTGCTGCAGGGTATGGAAAATAGGGAAACTGGCGGCACGTTCTTTACTCCTCAGAAAAAATTGCCGCGTGGCCAAGCAGGACCTCCGCAACGAGTAAGCTCGATAAAAGACCGGTTCAACTACTTTTTAAACGGGTAAGCGTATGAGTAACAGAGACTACGAAGACATGGAAGGCATTGGCTATTTGCCAAATAACACCCCGCGGGGCAACTCGTCTCTTCCTGTTGTTTCTGACCCTGAAGCGGCGTATGCGCAGATCACGAGAGGTGAGTTTCAGGACTATGTAAAGAACTACCGTGGCATGGAAAATGATCTCATTAATCAGGCGAAAACAGACACCTCACTTGTCGATCAAGCGCGGCTTGATTCTGTTTCCGCGAGCGACCTTACAAAGCAGATTGCGTCGCGTAATCAACAGCGGTACGGCGGGCAGATGACGCCGGCTCAGCTCCAAGCGATGCGTGGGGCGGTGCAGCGGGGCAATGTTTTAGGTCAGGTTCAGTCCCTTGGCGATGCGCGCATAGCGCAAAACGAAGCGAACACTAACTTAAAAGCTGATCTTATAAATATTGGCCAAGGCGTTAATCGGTCTAGCCAGAGTCAATTAGGTTCTGCGGCAGCGGATTCAAGTGCTCGCGCGCAAGCCTTTAATGCTGCTAAAGCGCAGAGCAAAGCAAATACATACAGCACCATCGGTCAGTTAGGTTCACTGGCCATTTTCGCGGCGGTGTTCTAGGAGTAGAAAAATGGCTGGATTAGGTGACCTTGCGCCGATGTTGAACATGATGCGTCAACGCAAACAGGATCGTGCAAACAACGAGTACAGAGATTCCGTTCTGGCGCAGCGTGATGATCAGCTTGCCTACCAAAAAACCCAGGACGCAATACTAAACGCCGACCGACAAACGCAGTTGGGCATGAATAGGGAGGCACAGAATAACCAGAACGCCGCGCAAAGTAATCAGAACGCGGCGGCAACAAAGCTACAGAGAACGCTAGGGAACACAGACACAGCGCAAGCGATCATCCCGACGCTAGGGGAAGGTCTGGCCATCAATGAGTATGGAGGCTTCTCCGTCAGTGACGAAGCTTTCAAAGAGGTGTTTGCAAATGACACAGCATCGATGCTGCGTGTTATGCAGAATTCTCCCCAGTTCAAAGCATTAAGCTCGTCGCTAGGCGCTCCCTACGACGCTATAACTGGCATCCAGCAGGTTGGAGATGACCGCTATGCTCTGGTTGTAAAAAACGACAACACAGAAGGACCCCTAACAGAAGGGGGGACGTCTGATGCTCAAGACCCAGTCACAGAGTTTGATGGCGCAACATTAAAACGGATCTTTGAAAATGGCCTTGGCGGTGTGATGAATGATGGGGGGTGGGACTCACAAGCCAGCCAAATATACGCCACCATGCAAGTCGACTCGGTTCGCAGAGACGACATGGTAAATGCTGCCGCGGGCGTGATTGGCGCCGACACAAGCCAGTTCGCGCAGAATGGGAATGCTGATGGCGTTGCGGCGGGTAGAAGAGCCAGTTTTGACTTAAACGACGCGAGCTACGATGAGCTGTCTCAAATCCTGGTAGAAGGGGGTATGTCTGCGGAGGACGTATC
>Ga0206682_10003021_pt1 | contig 14735 bp, 15 predicted proteins | sample M240m12015metaG_FD_155444 | JGI IMG/M metagenome (GOLD analysis project Ga0206682, IMG submission 155444) | Ammonia-oxidizing marine archaeal communities from Monterey Bay, California, United States - M2 40m 12015 | ecosystem: Environmental > Aquatic > Marine > Intertidal zone | place: USA... | reverse complement strand
AAACAGAATTCTTTGCTCTTGAGGGGCTAACCCAACTCATGAAAACTATTGAGAGGATAAAAGTAAGTTTAAATCCTGATTTAAAAATTAGAGGGATCCTTTTAACTATGTATGACAAAAGAAATAAGCTTTCATCACAAGTTGAAAAAGAAGCAAGAGATTATTTTAATGAAAAAGTTTACTCAACAGTAATTCCAAGGAATGTAAGATTATCAGAAGCACCTTCTCATGGCATGCCAGTTTTAATTTATGACAAATCCTGCCCTGGTAGTAAATCCTATTTTAGTTTTACCGATGAATTTATAAATCAAGAGTCAACAATTGGGAGTGCTGCTTAATGGATAAAATTAAAAAGGGTCTTGGAAGAGGTTTATCATCACTAATTGGTGAAACTAAAGTAGAGGTTCAAAAAAATCAATTACCAGTAAGCGACTTAATACCAAACAAATATCAACCAAGAAAAAATTTTGATGAGTCAAATCTAGAGGATTTAACGAACTCTATAAAAGAAAGAGGAATGATACAGCCAATCATAGTTAGAAAATCAATTAAGGAAAATTCAAAATTTGAAATAATTGCAGGCGAGAGAAGGTGGATTGCTGCACAAAAGGCTGGTCTACACAATGTGCCAGTAGTTATAACAGAGGCAGATGATCTAAAATCTTTAGAATTTGCAATAGTTGAAAATGTTCAAAGACACGATTTAAATCCTCTTGAGGAAGCTCAAGGTTATAAGCGTTTAATAGATGAATTTTCTTATGATCAAGAAAAAGTTTCAAAATTTATAGGTAAAAGCAGAAGCTATATAACAAACTCATTGAGAATATTAACCTTACCAAATGAAGTTGTAAAATTAATAGAGACACAAAAATTAACAGCTGGTCATGCAAAAATTTTAGTTGGATTAGAAAATGCCTCTTTCGTTGCAAATAAAATTATTGGAAACAAATTGTCTGTGAGACAGGCAGAAAAATTTGTTCAATTTTTTAAAAAAAAAAGACAAAAGGCAAAGATTACAAAGGATACTAATATTATTGCTCTTGAACTTGCAGTATCAAATAAAATAGGATTAAACGTAGAAATACAAAACAGCAAAAGAAATAAAGGAAAAATTTCTTTTGAGTATAAAGATCTTGATCAATTAAATAAAATTATTGAAGTGGTAAAAGCTAATTATTAGTCTTTAAAGCTGACTGTTCTAAAATAAAATCAGTAATTAAATTTATAGAATTATTAATGTTTTTCTTAATCAAGAGTTCTATTTCACTTAATTTATAAATTAATTCTTTAATATTCTCTGGTTTCCATTGATTTATTTGTTTTTTAGTAATTTCTTTATCTTTCCAAAAAATTGGCGGTTTTGCAGTAGAAATTGTTAATTCAATATTTTTATTTTCTTTAAATTCAGTTGAAAGTTGTAATAATTTTTTTGATTTATTTAAAAATAATCTTGAAATGACAATGCAGTCTTCGTTGTTAAAATTATTTTCATTTAAAATGCTAATTATTTTTTTTTTGTTTTTAGCTAAGCAATTATCTACTAATTCAGAAATACTGTGATTTTCAATTAAATTAGTTAATTGTACAATGTTTTCACCGGTAATTTTTTTGCCCCCTATACTATAGCACTCTATTTTTTGAAGCTCGTTGAGTAGCGCCTCTCTGTCTCCATTACATTTGTTAATTATTAAATTTATATTGGCTTGTGATATTACAATTTTTTTATCTTTTAAATAATTGTAGGCTAATTTTGACAAAGTTTGACTATTATCGGGATAAAAGGGAACACAAATTAACTTTTTATTTTTTTCAAAATAAGATCTTAATTTGGATTTCTTCTCTAAATTATCTGCATTGAAAATAATTATGTCTTCAATATTTTTTGAGTGTAAATTTTCTATAATTTTTAAAATTTTATCGGTAGATCTTTTAATAATAATTATCTTTTTTTCCTCAAAAAGTGATTTCGTTAATATGCTTTCAATGAAATCATTTTCATTATCTAAAATTTCTTTCTCATCATAATGTAAAATATTGCTTTGTTCTTTAATTATGATTTTAGTAATTTCATTTTTAAGTCCTTCATTTTTACCATAAAATAATAAAAAATTACTTAAAACAGGATTAATTTTATTTATTTCATAAGATTTAATTATCATTTAAATCAAATATTTTGATTATAAATTTTTCTCTTATAGATGAGGCGAAATTCTTTTTTATATTCTTTTCATAAACGTTATCATCGAAAGAATTTGAGCTATTTTTGATGTTGATATTTTCTTCAAATTCAAAAATTTTAACCTTATCATAAAAATTTGTACTAATAGTTGTATTTGCTGAAAGTTTATAATCTATCGCTACACCTTCTGAATTTTTAGAAATAGTAGTTTTTTGATAAGTAGAATTTATAGAAATATTATATGTATTTTTTGAATTTTCTTTAGAATACATCTTTAATTCATTTTTAATAAGGTTATTAAATTCATTATCACCAATCATTTCAATTACATTGATTTGAAAATTAACTGATTTTTGATTTTTATAAACAGATGTGTAACCACAACTGTATATAAACAACAAAAAAGAAATTAAGATTATATTTTTCATATATTTTAGATGATTATATTCATAAGTTTATTTTTTATGTAAACTTTTTTCTTTACCTTTTTTTCTGATAAATATTTATTTATATTTTGATCTTTTTTAACTAAATCTAACACATCATTTTCCCCTAAGTCTAATTTAGTATTGATTAATCCTCTTTTTTTTCCATTTATTTGAATTACAATCACCTTTGTTTCTTCTTTAATTTGTTTTTCATCATAACTAGGCCAAATAATTTCATCAGTTTTTGCATTAATTGTTTCAAAACATTCGTTTGATAAATGCGGTAAAATTGGCATCATTGTAATTAATATCTTTTTATAATTCTTTAATATTGTTTCCTTTTTGTAACCTTTACTTATTTCTTTGTTAAGAAAAGAATACATCTCGTGCAAGTTAGCAATTATAATATTATAGTGAAAATTCTCTAAATTATCACTTATCTTTTTTATAAATTTGTTTGTAAATTTTATAAATTCATTCCCATTATCTTCAGAATGATTTTTATTTATTTCATCTAAAACTTTTTTATTTAGAGACCATAATTTCTGAATAAATTTGAATGATGCAATAATTCCTTCCTCAGACCATTGAACATCTTTTTCAGGTGGACTATCTGATAAAATAAACAATCTGACAGAATCAGCACCATAATTATTTATGATGTTTTCTGGATCAATAGTATTTTTTTTAGATTTGGACATAGATTCTGATGGCCCAACTTTTATTTTTTTTGAAGAATTTTTTTTCAGATATTTTTTTCCATCTTTAGAGATCAATTCATCTGGACTAACCCAGTTATTATTTTCATCTTTGTAAGTTTCATGACAAACCATCCCTTGAGTGAACAGTCCTTTGAACGGTTCTTTAATATTAAACTTTTCATTTTTATAAGAAAGTGCTTGCATAAAAAATCTTGAATATAATAGGTGTAATATAGCATGTTCAACACCTCCAATGTATTGATCCACGGGCATCCAATAATTTATATCCTCATATGAGAAACCATAAGAAGAGTCATTTGGTGAACAGAACCTTAAAAAATACCAAGAGGAGTCCACAAAAGTATCCAAAGTATCAGTTTCTCTGGTGAAATTTTCTCCATTAATTTCAATATTTTTCCAATTATTCAATTTATCAAGCGGATTACCAGTTTCTTCTAATTGAGTAATTTTGGGCAGTTCAACAGGAAGCATTTCTTTAGGTAGTTTGTGAGGAACGTTATTTTTGTCATAAATTATTGGAATAGGGCATCCCCAATATCTTTGCCTTGATACACCCCAGTCTTTTAATCTAAAATTAATTTTTTTTTCTCCTAATTTTTTTTCTTCCAAGTATTCTATAGTTTTAATTATAGATTCCTCTGGACATTTTAATCCGTTTAAGAAATCTGAGTTAAAAATATAACCAGGGCCTGTATAAGCTTCTTTGTTTACATTAAAGTTCTGATTATTTTTATCTGGAGTAACAACTGCTTTTACGTTTAAATTATATTTAGTTGCAAAATCTAAGTCTCTTTGGTCATGTGCTGGACAACCAAAGACCGCACCTAAACCATAATCCATAAGGACAAAATTCGCAAAATAAACTGGAACCCTAATATTTTTATCTAAAGGATTGATTGCCTCAAGATCAGTTTTAAATCCAATTTTTTCCGCATTAGCAACAGCTTCTTCGGTAGTTCCATTTTTTGAACATTCTTGTTTGAATTTTTGGAATTTATCATCGTTTTCATAAAACTTTGATAAAGGATGATCTACAGATAAAGCTAAAAAGGAAAGTCCAAATAATGTATCAGGTCTAGTTGTAAAGCATTTAATTTCTTTGATATTTTTTGAAGAAGATATCTCAAAATTTATTTCACAACCAAATGATTTTCCTATCCAATTTTTTTGCATTGTCTTAACCTTGTTAGGCCATAGATCAAGTTCATCTAAACTTTCAAGAAGCTCACTTGAAAATTTAGTAATATTAAAAAACCATTGATTTAATTTTTTTTTTTCTACTTGAGCTCCAGATCTCCATCCCCTACCATCGATAACTTGTTCGTTTGCAAGCACAGTTTGGTCTACCGGATCCCAATTAACATCTTGTTCTTTTCTGTAAACAAGTCCCTTATCAAATAATTCTAAAAAAAATTCTTGTTGGTGTTTATAATAATCGACAGAACATGTTGATATTTCTCTATCCCAATCTATTGAAAGACCAATTTTTTTTAATTGAGATTTCATCATCGAAATATTAGACTCTGTCCATTCTTTGGGACTTAACTTATTCTGTCTTGCAGCATTTTCTGCAGGCATACCAAATGAGTCCCACCCCATTGGATGAAGGACATTGTAACCTTGTAAAGTCTTAAATCTTGCTAAAACATCCCCTATTGTGTAATTTCTAACATGGCCCATATGGATTTTTCCAGATGGATATGGAAACATTTCTAAACAATAAAATTTTTTTTTAGATCTATCTAACTTTGCAGAAAAAGTTTTTTCTTTTTCCCAATATATTTGCCATTTACTTTCAACAGTTTTAAAATTGTATCTTTCCACAAAATTAGATTAATTTTTTGAATTTGAAAAAGTTTTAATCTTCCTTTTCCTTATCTTGTTTTTTATATATTGTTGCTTTTTTTAAAATTTCTTTTTTTAGTTCTGTAACAAGAATTCCATCAATTGCTGTAATTTTACAATTTAATAAATTATTCAAGCATTTTCTGTTAAATACTTTAATATTTAATGCATCTGATCTTATTTCATTAGTAGAAAATCTAATTGAAATTTTAATACTTTCATTTGAATTATTATTTTCTGAGTACCAATCTGTAATAATTATACCACCACTATAATTTACTGATGCTAAAGGCATAAAATCAATAACATCTAATGAAGCTCTCCAAAGACTATTAGAGCTTGCAAAATCAAAAACCCCACCTCTTTTTTGTTTGAAAGCATCATTTAACTTAAAACCTCTTCCTTCAGCTAAATTTTTTTCTATTCTTTTAGCTGGATCAGCTGGTGTTTTTCTTGCGTCACCACCTGGGAGTTTTCCATTGCAATTACTCAAAAAGAAAGCAATTATTACAAAAAAAATGCTGATTTTATTGGTTTTTATGTTTATCATGTTAAATTTTAAAGATTTCTTATACAATAAATCACTAAAAAGTCCTAAATATATCAAAAATCATAAAGTGATGCAAAAATACAACACTTTGTGTCTAATTCGTGTAAATCAAACATATTAATAAAAAATTACCTAAAAAGTTAATATAAGACCAATGTTTATTATTAATAATTAACATTTACTAAAAGGAGTAATTAATATGAACAATTTTAAAAAAATAGGTTTGACTGCTTTAGCAGCTTCACTTGTTTCTGTATCAGCTAATGCTGGTGCGATCAGTGTAAGTGGTGGAGCGTCAATGAACGCATCAGGTTATACTGGTGAAGGTCAAAACAGAGGTGCTACATTTACAATGGGTAACCAATTAACTTTCTCTGGAAGCGGAGAATTAGATAATGGTCTTAACGTATCTGTATCTTTCATATTAGACCAAGGTGATAATGACAATGCTGACACTACTGCTGCAGAAGGTGCTGCACCGTTTGACAGTCACTCAATAACTGTTTCATCAGATACTTTAGGTTCTCTAAAGTTGATGGGTGAAGGCGGAGCTTCAACTGCATCTGCAATTTCTGGAACAGCAGCTGGTAACTTATGGGATACTTTTGATCAAATGACTGCTAATGCAGTGTCTATCCCTGATTTATCTCAAACTGCATCACCAGGTGATGATTCATTTATGTATACATCTCCAGAGTTAATGGAAGGCTTAACAGCTACATTATCTTTTGAACCACAAAACAGTGGTACTGAAAGTGGAACTGGTTACGGTATTAACTACACAGGTGTTGAAGGCTTATCTCTAGCTTTTGCTGAAGCAGATGTAGTAGGTGCTGATACAGACACAAGTGGAACAAACACTCAAATGGATATATCATATGCTTATGGTCCAGTTACTGTATCATACTCACAAGGTGAACATGATGAGGGTGCTTCTTCTGGTGCAAATGATGTTGAAATGACATCTATGGCTGTGACTTATACAGTAACAGATGAACTATCAATTACTTACGGTCAAGAAGAGTCTGATCAATCTTCAACTGCTACAGATGCTGAAATCTCTGCGATTTCATTTGCATATACTGCTGGTGGTATGACTTTATCAGGAAAAATGACTGAAGGTGAAAACCTAGACTATACTACTGCCACAGCAGCCGATATGGATGCTTGGACTTTAGGTGCATCATTTGCATTCTAATTTAGTTTAGAAAGTATATTTAAAAGGGCCCCTTTTTAGGGGCCTTTTTTTTATTCAAAATAAGAAATACCTGCAAAACTTGATTTGTTTAAAAGATTAAGCAATTTAATATTGCTTTTATTAATCCCGCCTAAAACAACAACCTTTTTTTTTGTTAAACCTGACAAGTTTTTAAATTTATTAATTCCTAAATAATTTTTATTTTTTTTAAATAATGAAGATATAAAAATTGATTCAACTTTTTGAAGTTCTTTAACCCTTATCTCTTTTAAATTGTGAGCAGACCCAATTATTTTAAAATTTTTATAGTATAAATAGCTAAGGTGATTTAATTTTTTATTAAATGAAGGTATATAAGCCCCGTCTAATTTAAGTTTGAGAGCTAATTTAATATTATTTGATAAATAAAGCTTTAAACCTTTTTTTTTACAATAATTCTTTAATTCTAAAATTTTAATTTTATCAATTTTATTTGAAGTATAATTCCTATAGATAATTATAGTTTGTTGGTCTTGATTATCAATATTGTTTGTATCAAAATTATTTATAAAGTAATATTTTGTATTTAAATTATAATGCATAATACAGTTCAAAATTTAATTGAAATTGCAGATGAAATTAAACTAAATTTAAAAGATTCCAATATTACAAATTTACCAAAGATTATAGCCGTATCCAAGACTTTTAAAATTGATAAAATTTTACCATTAATCAATTATGGGCACATAGATTTTGGTGAAAATAAAATTCAAGAAGCAGTAGATAAATGGACTGAAATTAAGTCTAAAAATACAAATATCAAACTTCACATGATAGGAAAACTGCAAACTAATAAAGTAAAATTTGCAGTTAAATTGTTTGATTACATTCATTCAGTGGACAACAAAAAACTTGCTAAAAAAATTGCTGATGAGCAATCAAAGATTGATAAAAAAATAAAAATTTTTATTCAGGTCAATATTGGAAATGAAGAACAAAAATCTGGTATTAACAAAGATGAACTTGGCGATCTAGTTTCATATTGTAAAAAAATCAACCTAGATGTTATTGGTTTGATGTGTATACCACCAGCTGATGAGGACTGTACTATTTATTTTAAAGAAATTAACTTATTAAACAATAGTTTCGATTTTACTGAACTTAGTATGGGAATGTCTTCTGATTATATAGAAGCTTCAAAAAATTTTGCCTCTTATTTGCGAATTGGTTCAAGCATTTTTGGTAAAAGAGTTTAAGCTATTTTTATTTTAGAATTTTTTTTTATTATCTTTAACATAATCAAAAAATCTTTTTTCTTTAGAGCAATGCATCCCGCTGTAGGTTTATAATTTCTAGTTAGATGAATAAAGATACAACTTCCTAAACCTACAATCGGTTTTCTTGTGTTATAATTTATAGGTATCAATAAATCATATTTATTATCTTTTCTTTTTAATTTTTCATGTCTTATTTTATTTTTAATTTTAATTAGTCGATTGTATTTTTTTGGGTGATTAATATCATCACACCAGCCCATATGTTGCTTTATTTCTATACTTTTTAATAAAGTTTTAGGTTTTTTTATTCTATCTTTTCTAAAAAATAGTTTTCCAATGGTGAAAACGCCTAAAGGTGTTTTAAAATCACCTTCTCTTTTTCTTTTTGTTATGCCATTTTTTCCAATACAACAATTAAAATTAAAATCATCTATCTGAAGAGTATGTTTATTTTTTAAAAAAATTGTCATATTCTAATAATATATGAATAATCAAAATATAATAGTTTATCGATTTAATCTTTTATACCAAATACTTAAAGAGTTAGAAGAAGATATACATTTAAAGATTATAGAGATTTCAGATGAAAAAGCTTTAACAAGTGAGATCAAAAATTTGAGTAATTATTTAATCATTACAAAAAAACAAATCTTAAAATTTAACAATCAATTTGTTTTAAGTCAGTTACCAATTAAGATTTTTAAGATGATTGAAAAATTGAATATCGAACTTTTAAAACATCAGTTTCTTGAACAATCACAATTTATAATTAATGATTATATAATAGATATTAATGCTAGGGAGATGTCTTCAAAAAGTGTTCAGCTCAAACTTACTGAAAAAGAAGTAAACACAATAATTTATCTTTCAAAAGCAGATAAACCAATAAGTATTAATGAATTACAAACTAATGTTTGGGATTATTATTCTGACATAGAAACGCATACTGTAGAAACCCACATTTATAGACTTAGAAAAAAAATTTCTAAAAATTTTTCAGATAATAACTTTATAATTAGTAAAAATAATGGTTATCAAATTCAATAAAAAAAACCCTATCATTAAAGATTTGTACTCTAAAAAATTTAAACCAAAGATAACTAAACCAAAAAAAGGCAAAGGTAGTTTTAAAAGAATGAAAAGTTAGTCTTAAAGTCTCGCACCAATTTGTTGTATTACTTTAGATGACATCTCGGTACCTTTTTCTAAACTCTCTTTGATTGATAATTTATTTACGTATCCGTGCAAAAACCCTGCAGCAAAAAGATCACCAGCACCAGTAAGATCTAAAATCTTAAGATTTTGTTGTATTGTTGTTTCAATAACTTCTTCACCTTTAATTGCAACAGCTCCTTTTTCACCTCTTGTGATAACCACTAACTTATTAAGTTGTTTTAAAAAATTAATTACTTCATTAAAATCTTTTGTTTCAATTAGTGAGATAATTTCTTGTTCATTAGCAAAAGTTATATCCAGTTTGTTTTTAACCAAATTCAAAAAATGAGGTTTGTGTCTATCTACACAAAATAAATCAGAAAGAGACATAGCAACTTTGTTTGCATTACTAATTGCTTTATCGAATGCTTTTTTGGGTTCCCCCTCATCCCATAAGTAACCTTCCAAAAATATTATTTCACTTTTTCGTATAGCATCAGAACTAACATCATTTTCGTTAATTTTTCCTGCTGTTCCTAAGAATGTACACATTGTTCTTTCTGAGTCAGGCGTTACCAATATTAAACATGTTCCTGTTGGCAGTTCTTCTTTCTTTTTAGAATAAAAGTATTCTACATTTTCTTTTTTTAATCCTTCTTCGTATTTGCTACCAAATTTATCATCTGAAATTTTTCCTATAAAACCAGCTTTATCACCAAGCTGAGATATACCAACTATTGAGTTTGCAACAGATCCTCCAGAAACAGTTTTTTCAATTTTAAGGTTTTTTAATAAATTTTTAAACTCATTTTCATCAAAAAATAATTTCATTGTACTTTTTGTAAGATTATTTTGAGTAATAAAATTGTCGTCAACTCTACAAATGACGTCTACTATTGCATTTCCTATTCCTAAAATTTTCATATTAAGCTTTTTGGGTGATAACAGGTTTTTTCCTATTTGGATAGCAAGTAGTACATATTTTGCAAGTTAAACCATAACAATCCCTTGCCTTACAATACTCTCTTCCATAAAAAATTATTTGCAAATGAAGTTTAGACCAGTTTTTTTTTGGAAATATTCTTTTTAAATCTTTTTCAGTTTGAATTACATTTTTTCCATCTGTTAGACCCCATCGTTGTGCAAGTCTATGTATATGAGTATCAACTGCAAAAGCTGGATATCCAAAACCTTGAGACATTACTACACTTGCTGTTTTATGACCTACACCAGGTAGTTTTTCTAGTTCTTCAAAAGTTTTAGGTACTTTTCCATTGTGTTTTTTCAAAACCTGTTTTGACATTAAGTAAATACTTTTTGCTTTAACTCTGAAAATACCAATTTTTTTTATTAATTTTTCAATTTTTTTTCTTCCCAATTTTACAAAGTGTTCTGGTTTGTAGTATTTAGGATATATATCTTTTGTTACATTATTCACATTAATATCTGTACATTGTGCAGAAAGAAGCACTGAAATTAATAGTGTGAAAGTATTTTTACTTTTTAATGGAACTGGTGTTTTAGGATAAATTTTGTTTAAAGTTTTAATTATAATTTTTGCTTTTTTTTCTTCATTCATTATGAAAAGTTAAGCAAATCTCTCATAGAATATAGTCCAGGTTTTTTTTTCATTAACCATTTAGAGGCAGTTAAAGCTCCATCAGAATAAAGCTCTCTATCAAAAGCTTCATGATTTAATGTAATTATTTCTTTCCCGCTTGAGAATTTTACCTCATGTTCTCCAATTATTTCACCTTTTCTAATAGAATTGAAATTAATTTTTTTTCCATAAGGAAAATATTTTTTATTTAAAAATTTTTTACCAATTAAATTATATAAACTTTTATTTTTTCCGTCTGCAATTCCTTTTCCAAGCATCAAGGCTGTGCCTGATGGGTGATCTTTTTTGTGTTTGTGGTGAATTTCAAGTATTTTACTTAAGTATTCGTTATTCAATGATTGTGATGTAATCTCAGTTAAATACATTAATAAATTTACACCCAAACTCATATTGCCAGCTTTCAAAATAGGTATTTTTTTTGAATATCTTTTTATTAGGTTTTCTTGGATTTTATTAAAACCAGTTGTGCCAATCACAACTCTTTTTTTTAATTTTACTGCAATTTTTAGTATTTCAATTGTGCAATTAGGGATAGTAAAATCAATAATTATATCAGTTTTTTTAAAAGCTGTTTCTGAATTTAATTCTGGTTTAATACCGTAAAATTTTTTATTTATTAATTTATTTTCTGTAAGCGCAACTAGTTTAAAATTTTTATTTTTTTTTGAAGATTTGATTAGTTGCTGTCCCATTCTTCCTATGCAACCCGAAACAGCTAATTTAATTTTTTTCATAATTATAAATCTAAAGATGGTATTTTACTTTTTATTCAAATAAAATTCACTAATTTTTGTCATAATTGTATTATATTTTAATTTCTTATTTATTTGTTCTCTTTGTTCATTAGTTAAACTCTTATAACTAGTGTTCTGTTTTATCCTTATGTTTATTGCATCAAAAGCCTCTTCATCGCCAGTAATTTTAATTTTTTTAAAATTATCTAAGTAGTTTGGATCAAATTTAAAATTTAAAATACTACTTATTTTATTTAATGTTTTATCAGGATCTGAAGTAAATTTTTCAAATGTTATTGTGTTGTCTAGTGAAATATCTTTAATAAAATAATCGTATCCATCTAAAAACTTATCAAATGAATAATTTTTTGGAAAAAAATCTAAATTTTTTAGACAACTGAGAAACATTTCTAAGGGATCTCTTATTATAAATAAATTCTTTACATCAAATTGTTTAATCAATAATTCAAAGAGAGTATTCTTGTTAATAGGATCAATATAGGGCTTACCTAAATAGTCGATAAATGACCAATCACGTATTACTAATATTTTATTTTGATCTTTAACCTTATTATTTATAATTAAAATTTTTTGTAAAAAATTTAAATTATTTTCCTCTATTTTTTTAAGTTCATCAGTACTGAATAATTTATACCAATTTTGAAACTGATAAAGTGGATCAGCGAACTTTGCTTCAGTACCTCTTTTTTTTATTATTTTAGGACCTTCAGGATGAATTTCACTTAAAAGTATAATATCTTTTTGTGCACTTATTGATTTGGAAATAATTGATCCACCACTTCTTGGTAGATTGTGGATTATTCTTATTGTGTCCATTAATTTTTGTTAACTATTAACTCTTCCAGAAATCTTTAGCTTTTTGAAAAAATTTTTTAATACTTGGATTTGACTTATCGTTTTCTATTTCTCTAAATTTTTCAAGTAACTCTTTTTGTTGCTTATTTAAAGATATTGGAACCTCTGTATTAACTTGTACGTACAAGTCTCCAAAATCACCTCTTCTCATGAAGGGCATTCCTTTACCTTTTAATCTAAATTGTTTTCCACTTTGAGTTCCATCAGGTATTTTTATTTTAGCTTTACCCCCATCAATGGTTGGAATTTCAATTGTTGTACCTAATGCAGCATCAGCTATTGATATAGGAAATTCAAAAAATAAATTTTCATCTGATCTTTTAAATAAGTCATGGGAGTGAACATTTATGAATAGATATAAGTCACCTGTTGCTCCACCTCTACTCCCAGCTTCGCCTTTGCCTGCCAATCTAATTCTTGTTCCATCATCAACACCTTTAGGAATTGTAACTGATATTTTTTTAGAAGCTTGTTTTTTACCTTGACCATTACAATCATTACATGGATTTGTGATTTCTTCTCCATTGCCATTACATTGAGGGCAGGTTTGTTGAACAGTAAAAAATCCTTGATTGGATCTTATTTTTCCATTTCCACCACAATAGGTGCATCTATCTGGAGAATGACCAGGTTTCGAACCATTTCCTTTGCAAGTATTACACTTTTCAGTGGTTGAGAATTTTATATCTTGTTTTTTACCTTGGTAAGCTTCTTCAAGTGTGATTGATAAGTCATACCTTAAATCTGATCCTCTATTGTTAGAGCTTCTATTTCTTGATCTTCCACCACCCCCAAAATCACCAAAAAAATCTTCAAAAATATCTGAAAAATCTGCACCACCAAAACCTCCAAAACCACCACTTTGTCTTCCACCACCATTTTCAAATGCAGCATGACCAAAGTTATCGTAATTTTGCTTTTTTTCTTTATCTGAAAGAATTCCATAAGCTTCACTGGCTTCTTTAAATTTATCCTCTGCAGTTTTATCGCCTGGATTTTTGTCAGGATGATATTTAACAGCAAGCTTTCTATAAGCTGACTTTAGTTCATCAGGAGATGCACTTTTTCCAACACCTAAAACATCGTAGAAGTCTCTTTTAGCCATAAGTTACTTTGAGATAATGCTCGTTGAAAGTCTTAAGCGCTTTTTTCTTTATCTTCTTCTTTATTTTCTTCTTTTACTTCCTCAAAATCTGCATCAACTACGTTATCGTCTTTTTTTCCTTCATCATTATTTTTACTACTTTCAGATGAGTCAGGTTTTTTCTCTTGAGCTTTATAAATAGCCTCACCTAATTTCATCGATGCTTGAACTAAAGTTTCCGTTTTCTTCTTAATATCTTCATTGTCAGTTCCTTTAAGAGCTTCTTTTAAACTAGACGATGCATCTTCAATTGCTTTCTTTTCAGCATCAGTAATTTTAGATCCATGTTCTTTAAGGTTTTTTTCTGTTGAATGAATTAAAGTATCGGCCTGATTTCTTGTGTCAACAGACTCTCTTTTCTTTTTATCTTCATCTTTATTAGCTTCAGCATCTTTAACCATTTTTTCAATTTCTTCTTCACTTAATCCGCCCGAAGCTTGGATTTGAATTTTTTGTTCTTTACCAGTACCTTTATCTTTTGCTGAAACACTAACTATACCGTTAGCATCAATATCAAAAGTAACTTCAATTTGAGGAACTCCTCTTGGTGCAGGAGCTATACCAACTAACTCAAAATTACCTAGCATCTTGTTATCAGTTGCCATTTCTCTTTCACCCTGAAGTACTCTAATAGAAACCGCAGGCTGATTATCTTCTGCTGTAGAAAATACCTGACTTTTTTTTGTTGGTATTGTTGTGTTTTTTTCAATTAGTTTAGTTGAAACACCGCCTAGAGTTTCAATACCTAGAGATAAAGGCGTAACATCTAAGAGAAGCACATCTTTTACATCGCCTTGAAGTACGCCAGCCTGAATAGCTGCACCCATTGCAACAACTTCATCTGGATTAACACTCTTATTTGGATCTTTTCCAAAAAAGTTTTTAACTTCGGCTAGAACCTTAGGCATTCTAGTCATTCCACCAACCATAACAATTTCATCAATGTCACTTGCTGATATACCAGCATCACCTAATGCTGTCTTACAAGGTGGTAATGTTCTAGCTATTAAATCCTCAACAAGAGCTT